>OFMK01000469.1_pt1 | contig 42652 bp, 29 predicted proteins | sample 1541781 | NCBI WGS metagenome assembly OFMK01 (sample SAMN04209250, study PRJEB22552) | human gut metagenome | biome: gut; material: feces | host: Homo sapiens | place: USA: Oklahoma
GAGCAAGAAGCCCCCACTTCAAAATCTGTGATTTAAGTGGTGGGAGCATGTCACAATAGTAAATTAAAAATCTCCTGTATTTTTTCTCAGCGAGCGATTGCTAGCCGCGGAGACAAAATACAGGAGATTTTTTTCATACCTAAAACAAATTCACAAAAGAAGCTTTTTAAGCATCCTGTTTCTGTGATTTTTTCAGATTTTTCTGTGCCGTAGACAGCATCAGTTTAATACGGTTCAACTGGTTTACTTCGCTGGCACCCGGGTCAAAGTCGATAGCCACGATATTGGACATCGGATACTGATGGCGAAGCTCTTTGATAACACCTTTACCTACGATATGGTTCGGCAGGCAGGCAAACGGCTGACAGCATACAATGTTGTTGACACCGGAGTTGATCAGTTCCACCATCTCGCCGGTCAGGAACCATCCCTCACCGGTCTGGTTACCGTGAGATACAATGGATTCTGCATTTTTTGCAGTCTCGTAAATATTTGCCGGCGGTGTGAAATGTGTACTCTCTTCCAGTGCTTTATGCGCAACTCCACGCAGTTTTTCGATGGCCCAGATACCAAGATTTGATTTTGTCTTGGTAGATTTCTTAAATCCGAGGACGTCTGTCTTGAAGTTGTTGTTGTAGAAGCAGTAGAGGAAGAAGTCCAGCAGATCCGGAATGACTGCCTCAGCACCTTCAGATTCCAGCAGATCAGCAAGGTAGTTATTAGCCATCGGCATGAATTTAACCAGAATCTCTCCTACGATACCTACCTTCGGTTTCTGAATATCAAGTCTTGGAAGTACATCAAAATCATGCACCATCTCACGACAGTACTGTTTATACTTTTTATGACTGACGAGTTTATCGGTAGATACAAAGTCTGTAATTTTCTGTACCCATTTTTTATGTAATTCATTTGTTGATCCCGGAACGGCTTCGTATGGTCTGGTTGCGTAAATACAACGCATCAGAATATCACCGAATACCAGACAGTACATACCTTTCTGAATCAGAGAAGCATTCAGCTTAAATCCCGGATTGGATTCAAGACTGCTCAGGTTCAGTGAAATAACCGGAATCTGCGGATATCCGGCCTTTTCCAGTGCACGACGGATGAATCCGACATAGTTGGAAGCACGACATCCGCCACCGGTCTGTGACATGATGATAGCCAGATGGTCGACATCATATTTGCCGGAAGTTACTGCATCCATGAACATACCAACTGTGATCAGGGATGGATAGCATGCGTCATTGTTTACATATTTCAATCCGGCATCGACAGCAGCTTTGTTGTCATTTCCGAGAACGACCAGATTATATCCGGAAGCTTTAAATGCAGGCTCTAACAGCTCAAAATGAATCGGGGCCATCTGTGGAGCCAGGATTGTATAGGTCTTTCTCATTTCTTCCGTAAAGACGGCACGCTGGTAGCTGGACGGAACAATCTTACGCTCTTTCGGATTTTTCTCTCTGGTGCGGATGGCCGCAATGAGAGAACGGATACGGATACGAGCAGCACCAAGGTTGTTTACCTCATCAATCTTCAGACAGGTATAAATCTTGTCGGAGTGAGTCAGGATATCACTGACCTGATCGGTGGTAACAGCATCCAGTCCACAGCCGAAAGAGTTTAACTGGATCAGATCCAAAAAGTCGGTCGTTTTTACATAATTTGCAGCTGCATACAGTCTGGAGTGGTACATCCACTGGTCAAGTACGATCAGCGGGCGCTCCACCTGATGCAGATGAGAGATGGAATCCTCGGTCAGAACTGCAAACCCGTAGGATGTGATCAGCTCCGGAATACCGTGGTTGATCTCCGGGTCAATATGATATGGACGACCGGCAAGGACGATACCACGGCGGTGGTTGTCTTTTAACCACTGGATCGTTTCTTCACCTTTTTTGCGCATATCATCGCGGGCGCTGGCAAGTTCCTGCCATGCAGCATGTACAGCTGCTTTTACTTCAGAAGCCGGAATATCAAAATCTTCCTTCATGACTTCTTCGAGACGTTTGGTTAAAGTTTCTTCATCTGCGAAAGACATAAATGGATTGTATAATTTTACGTTTCCGGATGTGATGTCATCTACGTTGTTTTTGATATTTTCCGCGTAGGAAGTGACGATCGGGCAGTTGTAGTTGTTGCTTGCATCCGGAAATTCTTTTCGCTCATACGGGATGCATGGATAGAAGATTGTGTTAATACCTTCTTTGATCAGCCATGTAATATGCCCGTGTGCAAGTTTAGCCGGATAACATTCGGATTCACTTGGGATGGATTCGATACCAAGCTCGTAAATCTTTCTGGTGGAAGCCGGAGAGAGTACGAGACGGAATTTCAGTGCCTTGAAAAATGTTGCCCAGAACGGATAGTTCTCGTAAATGTTCAGGACTCTTGGCATACCGAGCGTTCCGCGGGTTGCCTCTTCCTCACTCAGAGGTTCGTAGTCAAAGATACGATGCAGCTTATATTCAAACAGGTTTGGAATCTGTTCTTTGTTTTTCTCTTTTCCGATACCTTTTTCACATCTGTTTCCGGTAATGTATTGACGATTTCCGGAAAATTTGTTGATGGTGAGCAGGCAGTTATTGGTACATCCACCACAGCGGGCCAGTTTTGTCTCAAATTTCAGATCATTGATCTGTTCGATGGACAGCATAGTGGTCTGTTTGCCTTCATAACGGTCACGGGCGATCAGTGCAGCGCCGAAGGCACCCATGATACCGGCAATATCCGGACGGATCGCTTTGCATCCGGAAATGGTCTCAAAGCTTCGCAGGACAGCATCGTTGTAGAAGGTACCGCCTTGCACAACGATGTTCTGACCAAGTTCTGTCGGATCGGACAGCTTGATAACTTTGAATAATGCATTTTTGATAACAGAGTAAGCCAGACCAGCGGAAATATCAGCAACAGATGCGCCTTCTTTCTGCGCCTGTTTTACTTTGGAGTTCATAAATACCGTACAGCGTGTGCCAAGGTCGATTGGATTTTTTGCAAATAATGCTTCTTTGGCGAAATCCTGTACGGAGTAGTTCAGAGATTTTGCGAATGTCTCAATAAAAGAACCACAACCGGAGGAACATGCCTCATTTAACTGTACGCTGTCAACGGTGTTATTTTTAATCTTGATACATTTCATATCCTGACCACCGATGTCAAGGATACAGTCAACCTTTGGATCAAAGAAGGCAGCTGCGGTATAGTGTGCAACGGTCTCAACTTCACCTTCATCAAGCATCAGAGCTGCTTTTACCAGCGCTTCGCCGTAACCGGTGGAACAGGAAGATACGATATGTGCATCTTTCGGAAGCTGTTCATAGATTTCTTTGATAGCGATGATGGAAGTAGCCAGAGGACTTCCGTTGTTGCTGCTGTAGAAGGAATACAGTAACGTACCGTCTTCCGCTACCAGAGCAACTTTGGTTGTTGTGGAGCCTGCATCAATTCCGAGGTAGCAGTTGCCGCTATATGTAGAAATATCTCCTTTTTTAACACATGCACCGTTATGGCGTGCAGTGAACTCATCGTAAGCTGCCTGATCAGCAAACAGCGGATCCATACGTTCTACTTCGAATTCCATATGGATTTCCCCTTTTAATTTACCAAGCAGGTCTTCCAGAGAAATCTGATTCTCTTCTTTATAGTTCAGGGCAGAACCGATGGCTGCAAAAAGATGGGAGTTTTCCGGAACGATGGTATGCTCTTCATCCAGTTTTAAGGTGCGGATAAATGCTTCTTTCAGTTCAGATAAGAAATGAAGCGGACCGCCAAGGAAGGCTACGTGCCCACGGATTGGTTTCCCGCAGGCAAGACCACTGATGGTCTGGTTTACAACTGCCTGGAAGATAGAAGCAGACAAATCTTCTCTGGTTGCACCTTCATTGATCAACGGCTGGATATCTGTCTTTGCAAATACACCGCAGCGGGCAGCAATCGGATAGATCGCTTTATAATTCTTGGCATATTCATTCAGACCGCTGGCGTCTGTCTGGATCAGGGAAGCCATCTGGTCGATGAAAGAACCGGTACCGCCGGCACAGATACCATTCATTCGCTGCTCGACATTGCCACCCTCAAAATAGATGATCTTGGCATCCTCACCACCAAGTTCGATGGCTACATCGGTCTGCGGAGCTGCGTCCTGCAGAGCGGTAGATACGGCGATAACCTCCTGTACAAAAGGAACATCGAGGTGTTTGGCCAGTGTCAGACCACCGGAACCGGTAATCATAGGGCAGAGTTGGATCTGTCCGAGTTTTTCGTATGCTTTATGAAGCAGATCGGTAAGTGTCTCGCGGATGTTTGCGAAATGACGCTCATAATCGGAAAAAACTAAGGTATTCTGCTCATCCAAAATTGCAATCTTTACCGTAGTTGATCCGATATCAATTCCAAGTTTGTGTAATTTTAAAGTATTCATTTTACCACCTGTATATGTTTAAGAGTTGTCTGAAATCATTGATTTCCAGTAAAAATCAGTGAAAAGAGATTTCAGAAGTTTCATATTATTAAATGTATAACGCCTGTCAGATTACAAGCGAACTTCATTATACGACAGGAAATGGCAAAATACAATCCTTTTATATTTTTTTAACAAAGGGTGTATTTTAAATGGTACAGGTAATCTGGGGTACAGAAAGAAAAAATATGCATATCTTAAAAGAAAAAAGGAAAAATAGATGAATCTTTATTTTGAATCCGAGTACAGGGAATCCCGTATGATGCACAGCTGTCCGGGAGTGATTTATGTGGTAAAACAGGGTGATACATTGTATAAAATATCACAATATCATCATGTGAGTGTGACAGATATATTACTGGCAAATCCGTATGTGAATGTATATAATCTGCAGATCGGAGACGAACTGTGTATTCCAGTTGGAAAAATGGCTATGACAGGTGAAGCGGACACGAAAAATTCAAAGTTTGCTACGTTGACAAAGTGATAGCTGACCGATATAATCAAAAGATAGCTACAATTAAAGTTACTACAAATAGTACGAGAGTTGCTACAAATAGTACGTGAAATAGCTAAAAATAAAACGAAAGTAGGAAACAGAATGCATTTTTTAAATAAAATGGAACGTAAGTTTGGCAGATTTGCGATTCAGGGATTGATGAAGTATATCATCCTTTTTTATGTGGCGGGATATCTGATCGAATTCCTTGCCCCGCAGGCATACAGCTTTTTGACGTTGGAACCGTATCTGATATTCCATTATGGACAGGTATGGAGACTGGTGTCATGGGTATTGATTCCACCGCCAACCGGCAACTTTTTCTTTGCTATTATCATGATCATACTGTATTATCAGTTAGGTACTGCCCTAGAACGTACCTGGGGTGCATTTAAGTTTAATGTATATATTTTTGGTGGTATGATCTTTACGGTGCTTGGTGCATTGCTTCTGTATGTGATCTATGGTGTGAATACACCGATTTCCATGGGCGGCAGCTTCAGCACATACTATATCAATATGACAATTTTCCTCGCATTTGCGATGTGTTATCCGGATATGCGGATTATGCTGTATTTTATCATTCCAATCAAGATGAAGTGGATGGCAGGTATTTATGCGGCATTGATCATTTATGAAATGATCATTTCCAGTTGGGGCGGCAGAGTTGCCATTATTGCCTCTGTCCTGAATTTCCTGATTTTCTTCTTTACAACGCGTAATTATCGCAGTGTTTCACCGAAGGAAATACACAGGAAGCGGACATATCACCGTCAGGTACAGCAGCCGAAAGGTGTCACACGCCACAAATGTGCCATTTGTGGGCGAACAGAGCTGGACGATCCGAATCTGGAATTTCGTTTTTGCTCCAAATGCAATGGAAATTATGAATATTGTCAGGATCATCTGTTTACCCATGAGCATGTAAAATAAGGTGCTTGATCTGCAGAATGAAATATTAAATGCGTTCCTATTTTTGCAGCAGATTTATGGGAACTTCGACAGAAAAGGTTCTTACTTAAAAATACAGGAGAGAGAGGTTTGATTATGGAAAATGAAACAATTTCCAGAAATTTTATTGAGCAGATTATTGACAAGGATATAGAGGAGGGCAAATGTGAGACTGTATGTACCCGTTTCCCGCCGGAGCCAAATGGATATCTTCATATCGGACATGCAAAATCCATTCTTTTAAACTATGGGCTTGCTCAGGAATATCACGGAAAATTCAATATGCGTTTTGACGATACAAACCCGACAAAAGAAAAAGTAGAGTTTGTTGAGTCGATCAAAGCAGATATTGAGTGGCTTGGAGCTGATTGGGAAGACAGACTGTTTTTTGCATCTGATTATTTTGACCAGATGTATGAGGCTGCTGTAAAACTGATTAAAAAAGGCAAAGCATTTGTCTGTGATCTGTCTGCCGAGGAGATTCGTGCGTATCGTGGAACACTGACAGAGCCTGGTAAAAACAGTCCATACCGTGATCGCAGCGTGGAAGAAAATCTGGAATTATTTGAAAATATGAAAAACGGCATGTATCAGGATGGAGAGAAAGTATTACGTGCCAAAATTGATATGGCTTCTCCGAACATCAACATGCGTGATCCGGTTATCTACCGTGTCGCTCATATGACACATCATCGTACCGGAGACAAATGGTGCATTTATCCGATGTATGACTTTGCTCATCCGATCGAGGATGCCATCGAGGGCGTTACACATTCTATCTGTACCCTGGAGTTTGAGGATCATCGTCCTCTGTATGACTGGGTAGTAAGAGAGCTGGAGTATCCGCATCCGCCAAAGCAGATTGAGTTTGCAAAACTGTATCTGACCAACGTGGTAACCGGAAAACGTTATATCAAGAAGTTAGTGGAAGACGGCATTGTAGACGGATGGGATGATCCGCGCCTTGTTTCCATTGCAGCACTGAGAAGAAGAGGATTTACACCGTCCTCCATTAAGAAATTCGTAGAACTGTGCGGTATTTCAAAGAGCAACAGCTCTGTGGATTATGCAATGCTTGAGTATTGTATCCGTGAGGATCTGAAATTAAAAGCATCCCGTGCCATGGCGGTACTTGATCCGATCAAACTGGTGATCGATAACTATCCGGAAGGACAGACTGAGGAGCTGGAAGTAGATAACAATATGGAAAATCCGGAACTTGGTAAACGTGTCGTTCCTTTTGGCCGCGAGGTTTATATCGAGCGTGAGGACTTCATGGAAGAGCCTCCGAAAAAATACCGTCGTCTGTATCCGGGCAACGAAGTACGTCTGATGAATGCATATTTTGTAACCTGTACCGGATTTGAGAAAGACGAAGATGGAAAAGTAACAGTGGTACATTGTACGTATGATCCGGAGAGCCGCGGTGGAAACAGCCCGGACGGAAGAAAAGTACGTGGAACCATTCACTGGGTATCCGCAGCAGATGCAGTAAAAGCACAGGTTCGTCTGTATGAGAATATCATCGACGAGGAGAAAGGGGTATACAATGAGGACGGAAGTCTGAATCTGAATCCGAACTCCCTGACGGTACTGGATAATTGTTATGTGGAACCATCCTTACTGAAAGCAAAGAAATATGACAGCTTCCAGTTTGTAAGAAATGGTTTCTTCTGCGTCGATGCAAAAGATTCTACACCGGAGCATCCGGTATTCAACCGTATTGTATCCTTAAAGAGCTCATACAAACTGCCGACACAGGCATAGGAGAAAATGAAAGAATTAGCGATCACGCTTGATACAGAAAAAAAACAACCCTTATATGAACAAATTTACGAAGCCCTGCGGGAAGCAATCTTGCAGGGCCGTATTTTACAAGGGGAAAAATTGCCTTCCACCCGGTTTGAAGCGGAGTATCTGCAGGTGAGCCGCAGTACGGTGGAACTCGCTTATGATCAGCTGGTATCTGAGGGTTATATTCACTCGGAACCGTATCGCGGTTATTTTGCCTGTGATGTGCGGGAACTATATAATCTGACGGATATCCGGACCGGCGAGATGAAGCAGAAACAGTTCCGAACGGAAAACCAACAGGGAACGGCAGAAGCGGAAGGTTTACATGGGAAAATTGGGAGCAGCCCCCAAAAGCAGACCTCATATGAAATCGACTTTTCTCTGAATGAGCTTTCTATGGATAATTTTCCATATAATGGGTTAAGTAAGATCATGAAAAACCTTCTGTTGGATCATGGAAAACAGATTATGAGCAGTGGAAGTGCTTTTGGAGAAAAAAATCTGAAGGAAACTATCTGTGACTATCTGTATCATGCACGAAATGTACGGTGTACGCCGGAGCAGATCATTATCGGAGCCGGAAATGAATATCTGCAGCTTATGCTGATACAGATGCTGGGTACGTCGCATGGTGTTGCTATGGAATCCCCCACGTATCTGCGTGCTTACCGGACCTTTAAAAATGCCGGGCTTTCTGTGAGGGAAGTGGCACTGGATGATGCGGGAATGCGGGTGGATCTGCTGCGGAAAACAGATGCCGGTATTGCATATGTGATGCCGTCCCATCAGTTCCCACTTGGCATCGTAATGCCAATGAAACGCAGGCTGGAGTTGTTGAACTGGGCGGTGGAAGAACCGGAACGGTATATTATTGAAGATGACTATGACAGTGAGTTTCGATATAAAGGAAAACCGATTCCGGCCTTACAGGGAATTGACCGTTCCGGAAGAGTAATCTATCTGGGCACTTTTTCAAAAAGTATTGCATCCTCCATTCGTGTCAGCTATATGGTACTTCCGGAGCATTTACTGGAACGGTATCAGGAGTGTTGTGGCTTTTATGCCTGTACGGTACCGAATCTGATGCAGCAGGCAATCTGTCAGTTTATGCAGGAAGGATATTTTGAAAAAAATCTGAATCGTATGCGTGCAATTTATAAAAGCAAGCATGATTTTATGCTGGCAGAATTAAAAAAGTATTCCTGGGTGCGGGAAATTATGGGAGAAAATTCCGGACTGCATCTTCTGGTAGAAGTGGATACAGACTGCTCAGAGCAGGATGTGATCGAAGCATGTGCAGAACAACAGATCCGGGTGTATGGTCTGTCAGAATATTACATCAGTCAGAATCCAAAACGTGAGTATCCAATTTTACTACTGGGATATGGTGGTCTGACGGAAGGACAGATTGCAGATGGACTGCAGATGATAGATGAGGTTTTAGCGGAGTTGAAAAAATATCAACCGATCAGTGTACATAAAGAATGAATACAGTGAAATCAAAATCCCCTGTTTGTAAGTGCAGGGGATTTTTGATTTCTGTTATGATTCAACCATTTCAGCTGCTTCAGATGTAACAGAAACATCAGGTTCCTTTTGTCTGGTTACATCGGCAAAGAACGTATGGAGTTCTTCTTCGGTATCAAAGGTAGCCAGATACATCTGATTTCCCATAGCATCTGCCAGCGCATCCGGCATCCGTTCTACCATTTTGAGATGATCATCATATTTTTCGATAATATCATCCGGTGTTAGGGCGAAATCCTTGCCATCCCGCAGTCCTGCGAAGGCGCAGAAATGATGAGTGCCGACCGGTTTCTGTGTGGAATCGTATGCAACCATGTCCGCCCAGATTTTGTATACATCGGTTTCACGGGCAAAATTGATCATATCCGGAGTGAAGCCGCCGGAAGGACGCATATTGACTTCCAGTGCCATCAGATCTCCTTTTTTGCCGAGCCCTTCATGATCGGAGAGCAGGCGGAAAAATTCAAAATGCACAAAACGGCTGCGCACGCCAAAGCTTTTTGCCGTTTCTCTGCCGAGGTGACGGGTGTCATCTGCCAGATCTTTCACAATATAAAACAGTGCGTTGTCGGCATTATTTACAATGTCCATAATGGAGATCGGTGTAACATTTCCCGCCTCAAAAATCGGATTGCCGTGAGAATCGATGATCGCATCGTAGGAATTGATTTCTGCGTTAATAAATTCTTCCATGATATAAATGGTATCATCCCATTTGTTGGCAAAGAAATTGCCAAGTTCTTCATCAGAAGAAATTTTAAAGGTATGGGAAGCACCGACACCGTTATCCGGTTTTGTGACAACCGGGTAGCCTACTTCACGAATGAAATTCAGACAGCCCTCATAGTTGTCTACCATGTGGTAACGGGCCACCGGAATGCCGACACGCTGATAATATTCTTTCATGCAGGATTTGTATTTGATGCGTGGCATGTCTTCGTTATGAAAACCGCTCGGAATATTGAAATCTGTACGCAGACGGGCATCCTGCTCCAGCCAGTATTCATTATTGGATTCCAGCCAGTCAATGCGGCCGTAATGCCAGATAAAGTAGCCGACAGCACCATAGACCTCGTCATAGTTTTCCAGGCTGTCTACTTTATAATATTCCTGCAGGCTTTCCTGAAGTTCCGGGCGCAGGTCGTCATAAGGACAGTCGCCGATACCGAGGACATTCATACCGTTTTCTTTTAATTCATGGCAGAAGTGCCAGTAATTCTCCGGAAAATTCGGAGAAATAAAAATCACATTTTTCATAATTGTTTTCTTTCTGTCGTATTGTATTGCGTTTCGTTTATTACAAATTATACCGGATCATACAGCAGATGAGGTACAAAATAAGTTACCTGTTTATACCACCAGTCCCAGTCATGAGCACAGTCATATCCCCAGAAATCTACCCAGGCCGGAATCTGTTTCTGCTGCAGGATATCCCGAAGCTGATAGGTGCTTGCAGGTTCTTCCCATGCACCCTGTCCGACGCAGAGAATGGCTTTTCGCTGGCGGTAAAGTTCCATATAAGGGTGATCTGACGGCAGATTTGGCAGATAATGAACCGGGGAGTTCATATAAACCAGATTATCCATATAAGAACCAAACCCATAGGATGCATCGTAAATACCGCTTAAGGCCAGCAATCCGTTAAACAGGTCGGGACGACGGAAATACAGATTTGCCGCGTGAGTAGCACCAAGGCTGCATCCAAAGGTAATGATTCCTCTGTTTATATAATCGGGCTGATATTCTTTCATTTTTGCATGGATAAAAGGAACCATCTCATCGGTGAGATAGCGAAACCAGTCTTCGTGGCGGCAGATGCGAAAGCGCGGATCGCCGTTTGTATTGGACCAGGTCTCTGCATCAATGGTATCCACCGTAAAAATGGTGACTTCCCCGGAATTGATCCAGGGTGCCCATACATCCGTCATATGGAAGTTTTCAAAATCGAAAAAACGTCCGTCCTGGCACGGGATAAACAGGATTGGCTGTCCGCCGTGACCGTACAATTTGCATTCCATATCCCGGCCGAGTGCTGGACTATAATTTTTAAAATATTGTATGTTCATATGGAAAAGTCCTCCTGCATTACTTCTATATAAAGAGTATCGTGTCGAAAAATCACAGATGATACATCAGTGTATTTATAAAAAACGGAATCTGTTGTTCCCAGCTTGCCTCACAATGTTCACCATCCGGTACAATACGGCAGTTGAGATAAATATTTTTATCCAGCAGAAGATTCGCCGCCTGAGCAAAAGCCTGGTCCATTTTTCGGTGCTGTTTCATTTCACGGCTTCCATAATCCATGTATAAAATACTTCCCGGAAGCGGGCGGGAACGCCGGATCATCTGCATGAAGTCATTTGGTGCGATCCACAGGGACGGTGAGAGTGCTGCAGCGCGGGAAAAGAACTGATTATAATAGAGCAGTGCATAAATGCTCATCAGCCCGCCCATGGAACTACCGGCGATAAAAGTATGCTCCCGGTCCGAAAGTGTTCGATAATGTGTATCAATGTATGGCTTGAAGGTGTGGGTCAGCCAGTCCATAGTAATCTTGCCTTTACCGGTTATTTTGCCTTCCTTCGGTAAAGTAAAGTCATAAGGGGAATATTCCTGCAGTCGTCCGTGATCCGGGCTGTGGTTGCATTCGATGCCTACGATGATCAGCGGGGTATGGGTGTATTCCATATATTCTTTCAGTCCCCAGGATTTTCCGTAGGTGGCATGACTGTCAAAAAAGAGGTTGTGTCCGTCAAACATGTACAGTACCGGAAACCGTCGGTTTATGTCGTGAGTGTATGCCTCTGGCAGACAGATGTATGCACTCCGCACCTCATCTCCGGTGAGTTCCGGAATCGTGATATCCCATTTCTCTATCATAAAAAACCTCCATTATTAATTCAAAAATTGTGTGATCATTCAGAAACATATCGATGTAGTGTTGGCTCTGAAGTATTAAAATTTATCATAGCACAGTGGCAAAGAATTGGCAAGAAAGTACAGCCCGTCATTGCAAAACAAAACCATAGATGTTATGATGAGAATGCTTTGTGCCTGCCGGAAGGCAGCATGTAAAAAAATAGAAAACCAGAGGTATGAAAATGAAATCAAAAGAGAATACAACAATCGGAAATATATACCGGTTGAATGGGCGGGTACCGTTGCTGAAGGCAATCCCATTTGGTCTGCAGCATGTGCTGGCAATGTTTGTATCGAATCTGACACCGATCACTATGATTGGTCTGGCTTCCGGATTAAGCGGAAAAGAGTTGGCGATTTTACTGCAGAATGCCATGTTTGTTGCGGGTATTGCCACATTGATCCAGCTGTACCCGGTCTGGAAAGTCGGTGCAAAACTTCCTATCGTTATGGGAGTAAGTTTTACCTTTGTAACAATCTTAAGTTATGTGGGCGGCACCTACGGATACCCAACGATGATCGGAGCAGTGTTGGTCGGCGGTGTCTGCGAAGGTGTCCTTGGTCTGTTCGCAAAATATTGGAAGCGGTTTATCACACCGGTGGTTTCGGCATCCGTAGTTACTGCAATCGGATACTCCCTGTTTACGGTAGGGGCCCGTTCTTTCGGCGGTGGTTATACTGATGATTTCGGTTCCGTGCAGAACCTGGTGCTTGGACTGGTGACACTGGCTGTGTGCCTGATTTTTAATGCCGTGGCAAAAGGATATTTAAAACAGCTGTCCGTGCTGGCCGGACTGATCGTAGGATACATCATTGCGTTATGCCTTGGACAGGTAGACCTGTCCGGTATGCTGGACGGCGGTCTGATTTCTCTGCCGCACCTGCTTCCATATCGTCCGGAATTTAATCTGAGTGCGATTATTTCAGTTGTAATTATTTTTATGGTATCCGCAGCGGAAACGATCGGTGATTCCACTGCTCTTGTGGCCGGAGGACTTGGTCGTGAGATTACAGAGAAAGAGATTTCCGGTGCTTTGGCCTGCGATGGTTTCGCAAGTTCCATTTCCGGATTATTTGGATGTCCGCCGGTTACTTCCTTCAGCCAGAACGTCGGCCTGGTCAATATGACAAAAGTGGTCAACCGTTTTACTATTATGACAGGTGCTGTATTTATGATTCTTGCAGGTCTGTTTCCGCCAATCGGTAATTTTTTTGCAAGTCTGCCGCAGTCCGTGCTGGGCGGATGTACCATTATGATGTTTGGTACGATTATGATCAGTGGTATCCAGATGCTGGCAAAAACAGGTTTTTCCCAGAGAAACGTAACCATCGCAGCATTATCACTTGCTGTCGGTATCGGATTTACCTCCACCAGTGAAGTGGAAATCTGGAATATTTTTCCGCAGATCGTCAAAGACGTATTTTCTGCAAACTGCGTGGCTGTCGTATTTGTTGTAGCAATTATTCTCAGCCTGATTTTGCCAAAAAATATGGAGATTGAAAAAATCAGTGGGTAACGGGTAACAGTAATGCGTTCATGAGCAAGCGGCGAAAGCGAATTGCAAATGTCTGCTTTATGGAACTTGTGAATTGTTTTGAAAAAAGATAAGGAAAAATAAGGAAAAAATATGACAACGTTTTTGTTTGATATGGATGGAACTCTGTTTGATACGGAAAAATATTATAACCGCGCCTGGAAACAGGCAATTTCCGATTCGGGATATGAACTTCCGGAGGAGGAAGTATTAAAACTTCGCAGTCTTGGGCGTCCCTTCGCGTTGGAACAGTTTCAACGCTGGTTTGGACCGGAGGTGGATTACCTGGCAATCCGGGAACATCGCAAAGAATTGATGAAAGACTTTTTGTCAGGACAGATTCCATTGAAACCGGCAGTTCCGGAGACGTTGCGGTTTTTAAAAGCACAGGGATACCGTCTTGCGGTTGTGACAGCGACCGGACCGGAACAGGCAGAGCATAATCTGTGTACTGCCGGAATCCGCCAGTACTTTGATGCGGTAATCTGCGCGACTATGGTGGAGCGGGGGAAACCTGCGCCGGATGTTTATGCATATGCCTGTCATACACTTGGCGTAACACCGGAGGAATGCTATGCCGTAGAAGATTCCCCAAACGGAGTCCGCTCTGCACATGATGCGGGCTGCCGCGTCATCATGATACCGGATCTGACACAACCAGATAAAGCAACCGGGAAGTTACTGCATCGAAAGTTGGACACTTTTGGGGCACTTAGAAATATGCCTGTTGAATAAAAAAATATACAAAAAGTGGAAAAAAATGGTTCCACAAAGGGGTTCCTGCCCTTGACAAAAAAAATAGATGTTGCTAGAATGTGCAGTAACGTAGAAAGGTGGTTTTCACATGAGAAAACAAGTGTTATCTCTGTTAGTTGAGAATACTTCCGGTGTTTTAAGCCATATTTCCGGACTGTTCAGCCGACGTGGATATAATATAGACAGTTTTTCCGCAGGCGTGACAGCAGATCCGAGATTTACCAGAATTACAGTAGTTTCCAGTGGAGATGAACAGATTCTGGAACAGATTGAGAAACAGCTGGCGAAGCTGGAAGATGTAATTGACATTAAAAAACTTCAGGATGGAGAGTCCGTATGCCGTGAACTGATCCTTGTAAAGATAAAGATCAATGATACACAGCGTCAGGCAGTACTTTCTGTTGCTAATATTTTCCGGGCAAAGATCGTGGATGTCTCTAATGACTCCATGGTGATTGAATTGACCGGTGGCCAAAGTAAGCTTGATGCTTTTTTGGATTTGTTGAGAGGATATGACATTCTTGAGCTGGCTCGTACCGGAATTACCGGACTGAGCAGAGGTTCTTCGAATGTTACTATTATAGATTAAATAATCATTTGCAAATGGAGGATAAGACAATGGCAAACGCAAAGATTTATTACCAGGAAGATTGTAACCTTTCTCTTTTAGAGGGTAAAACAATTGCAGTGATTGGCTATGGTAGCCAGGGACATGCACATGCATTAAATGCAAAGGAGTCCGGATGTAATGTCATCATCGGTCTTTACAAAGGCAGCAAATCCTGGGCAAAAGCAGAAGCACAGGGCTTCGAAGTATATACAGCAGCAGAAGCTGCAAAAAAAGCTGATATTATCATGATCCTGATCAATGATGAACTTCAGGCAGATATGTACAAAAAAGACATTGAGCCGAACCTTGAGGCAGGTAATATGCTGATGTTCGCTCATGGTTTCAATATTCATTTCGGATGTATCAAACCGCCAGCAGACGTTGACGTAACAATGATCGCTCCGAAAGGACCGGGTCATACAGTAAGAAGCGAGTATCAGGCAGGCAAAGGTGTACCGTGTCTGGTAGCTGTAGAACAGGATGCAACAGGAAAAGCTATGGATCTTGCACTTGCTTATTCACTGGCAATCGGTGGAGCAAGAGCCGGCGTTCTTGAGACAACATTCCGTACAGAGACAGAGACAGATCTTTTTGGTGAGCAGGCAGTACTTTGCGGTGGTGTTTGTGCATTAATGCAGGCAGGTTTCGAGACTCTGGTTGAGGCTGGATATGATCCGAGAAATGCTTACTTTGAGTGTATCCATGAGATGAAACTGATCGTAGATTTAATCTACCAGTCAGGTTTCGCAGGAATGAGATATTCTATCTCCAATACAGCTGAGTATGGCGATTACATTACAGGACCGAAGATTGTTACAGAAGATACAAAGAAAGCAATGAAGAAAATCCTTTCTGATATTCAGGATGGTACATTTGCAAAAGAGTTCTTACTGGATATGTCTCCTGCAGGACGTCAGGTTCACTTCAAAGCTATGCGTAAATTAGCAGCAGAGCATCAGTCTGAGGCTGTTGGTGCTGAAATCCGTAAACTTTACAGCTGGAATGGCGAAGATAAGTTAATCAATAACTAATTGTTACGTTTCGCAAATGAAACGGGTGAACTGAAAAAAAGAGGCTGATGAAGCCTCTTTTTTTTACCTTGTATTCTGAAAATGTGTATGATAGAATATAGTTTGATGAGTTGAATTACCACTGTGAAGTGATAAATTGCACTTTGCTGTGTAATAAAGGAGGAAAAGACAATGGGAATGACTATGACACAGAAAATTCTTGCTGCCCATGCAGGACTTGATTCCGTGACAGCCGGTCAGTTAATTGAAGCAAAACTGGACGTTGTTATGGCAAACGATATTACAGGTCCGATGGCCCTGCCAATTTTCCGACAGATGGCAGATAAAGTATTTGATAAGGATAAAGTAGTGCTGGTACCGGATCATTTTACACCGAATAAGGATATCAAATCTGCGATCAACTCCAGATCCATTCAGGATTTTGCAAAAGAGCAGGGACTGAAATGGTATCTGGTACAGGGAAAATGTGGTGTAGAGCATGCAATCTTACCGGAGTACGGTATTGTAGTAGCCGGTGAATGTATCATCGGTGCGGATTCTCATACTTGTACATACGGCGCACTTGGTGCTTTTTCAACCGGTGTAGGTACCACAGATATCGCAACCGGTATGGCGACCGGAGAACTCTGGTTCAAAGTTCCGTCCGCAATCAAGTTCGTACTGACCGGAAAACCGGGTCCGTATGTCAGCGGAAAAGACGTGATCATCCACATCATTGGCAAGATCGGTGTAGATGGTGCATTATACAAATCCATGGAGTTTGTCGGTGATGGTATCGCAAACCTGACCATGGATGATCGTTTCACTATGGCAAACATGGCCATCGAAGCAGGTGCAAAAAATGGTATTTTTATCGTAGATGATCAGACAAGAGCTTACATGGACGCTCATTCTGACAAACAGTACACTGCTTACGAGCCGGATGAAGATGCCCAGTACGATCAGATTGTTGAGATCGACCTGTCTGAAGTTCGTCCGACGGTTGCATTCCCGCATCTTCCGGGTAATGCAAAAACAATCGATGAAGTAGAGGCCATGGAGCCGATCAAGATTGATCAGGTAGTCATCGGATCCTGTACAAACGGACGTATCTCCGATATGAGAAAAGCAGCAGCCATCTTAAAAGGACATACGGTTCATCCGGATGTACGTGTTATGGTTGTTCCGGCTACTCAGGAAGTATACAAAGAATGTATCAAAGAAGGTCTCGTTGATATCTTTATCGATGCAGGCTGTGCATTCAATACACCGAGCTGCGGTCCATGTATGGGTGGTCATATGGGGGTTATGGCTCCGGGTGAGAAATGTGTATCTACCACAAACCGTAACTTTGTCGGAAGAATGGGAGATGTAGAGTCTCTGATCTATCTGGCTTCCCCAGAGGTGGCAGCAGCAAGTGCGATTGCAGGTTATATCGCAAATCCTGAGAAAGTAGGTGACAAATAATGAAAGCAGCAAAAGGACATGTATTTAAATATGGTGACAACGTAGATACCGACGTAATCATTCCGGCAAGATATCTGAATTCATTTGACGCTCAGGAGCTGGCAACTCACGCAATGGTTGACATCGATCCGACTTTTACACAGCGTGTACAGCCGGGTGACATCATCGTGGCAAGAAAGAACTTCGGATGCGGTTCTTCCAGAGAACATGCACCGTTATGCTTAAAGACCGCAGGTGTCAGCTGCATCATCGCAGAGACATTTGCACGTATTTTTTATCGTAATGCCATCAATATTGGACTTCCGATCATTGAGTGTCCGGAAGCATCCCGTGAGATTGAAGAAGGTGATGAGGTAGAAATCGATTTCGACAGCGGTAAAATCTATGACCGTACAAAAGGAACGGAATACCAGGGACAGGCTTTTCCACCGTTTATGCAGAAAATCATTGACAGTGAGGGCCTGGTAAACTACATTAACAGCAAACGAAAATAAAAATGGCTGACTGACAGAAACTAGATCAGAAGCAAAAGGAGAATCAGAGAGAATTGTGTATACACAGTTTTCTCTGATTTTTTTGAACGCAGGTCGCAAAGCGACTGCGTTCATGAGCAAGCAGCGAGCGAATTGCGAATATCCGTTAAAGTTCAGACTCTTTCTACTTGTATTTTAAAAATGTGTATGATAAAATACTGTTCAATAATTTAAATTATTACATTAAAGTGATGAAATACAAATTATTGTGTTATGAATTGTAAAAAAAGTGAAAATGCGACAGCAGAGAAAGGAAGAAATTATGGCAATTTTATATGCAAATACCAGAGATGCATCAGAGAAAGTAACTGCCTCCCAGGCAATTTTAAACGGACTGGCAAAGCATGGAGGATTGTATGTGCCGACAGAAATCCCGAAACTGGATATTCCGGTAGAGGAACTGGCAAAAATGAGTTATCAGGAGACTGCATACGCAGTTATGAGCAGATTTCTGACAGATTTTACAGAGGAAGAACTGAAAAACTGTATCGATCGTGCTTATGATTCCAAATTTGACACACCGGAGATTGCACCGTTAGTAGAAGCAGATGGTGCTTATTATCTGGAGCTGTTCCATGGCGCAACCATTGCATTCAAAGATATGGCATTATCCATTCTTCCGCATTTGCTGATCACAGCAGCCCGCAAAAATGAAGTGAAAGAGGATATCGTTATTCTGACTGCAACTTCCGGAGATACCGGAAAAGCAGCACTGGCAGGCTTTGCAGATGTAGAAGGAACCAAGATTATTGTATTTTACCCGAAGAACGGTGTCAGCCCGATCCAGGAAAAACAGATGGTGACCCAGAAGGGTGACAATACATTCGTTGTAGGAATTCATGGAAACTTTGACGAGGCACAGACCGGTGTAAAACAGATGTTTTCTGATCCGGAGATGAAAGCGGAACTGCTTCAGGCAGGCTATCGTTTTTCTTCTGCAAACTCCATCAACATCGGACGCCTCGTTCCACAGATTGTTTACTATGTATATGCATATGCAAAAATGTATGCGAACGGCAGAATCGCAGCAGGGGAACCAATCAATGTGGTAGTTCCGACCGGAAACTTTGGAAATATTTTAGCAGCTTTTTATGCAAAAAATATGGGACTTCCGATTGCAAAATTAATTTGTGCCTCTAATGAGAACAAAGTCTTATATGATTTCTTCCGTACCGGTGAGTATGACAGAAACCGTGAATTTATCCTGACTTCTTCTCCGTCTATGGATATCCTGATCTCCAGCAACCTGGAGCGTCTGATCTACCGTATTGCTGGCGAGAATGCGGAGGAAAATGCAAAACTGATGGCAGCATTATCCACAGATGGAAAATATACCATCACAGACGAGATGAAAGCTCAGTTAGAGAACTTCTACGGAAATTACACCACAGAGAAAGAGACTGCTGAGGTGATCTCCGCATTATATGAGAAGACAGGTTATGTCATCGATACACATACTGCAGTAGCAGCCGGTGTATATGGAAAATATAAAGCAGAGACAAAAGATGAGACCAAAACAGTTATCGCATCTACGGCAAGTCCGTTCAAATTCACAAGAAGCGTTATGGATGCCATTGATGAGAAATATGATTCCATGACAGATTTTGAACTCGTGGATGAACTTTCCAAAATCGCAAATGTGAAAGTCCCGCAGGCCATCGAGGATATCCGCAGCGCAGAGGTACTTCATAAGACAGTATGCGAAGTGGATGAGATGCCGAACATTGTGAAAGAATTTCTTGAGATAAGATAGGAGAATCATTTAATATGGTAGCAGCAGCCCTAAATAGAACGGGAATCCTGAGTATTGTGGATGCGATCCTGATCATCTGCGGCATTTATTGTATGGTAACTGCCGGAAAAATGAAAAAGAATCATGTGCTTCCACAGTGGCTGTTCACAGAGCAGGAATTGCACCAGATTCGTCATCCGGAAAAGTTTTGTGAGGAAATGGGACCTAAAACCACCATTTTCGGGTTTGTTTGTACGGCATTCGGCATATACGGGCTGGTGATAGAATTGCTCTGGTATCAGAAAATTGCAGAGGCTGTCGGCATCGGTGTGCTTCTGGTTGGGATTGCGTGGTATACGTCGCAGCTTAGTAAGGCGAAGAGAACATATATATAATAAAATCTATTTGCAAGAGAAAATATAGTGAAAACGGTTCAGAGACAGAAACGAAAAACGTGACTGATTCTGAATCGTTTTTGTTTGATAGAAGATTGCGCTGAATATTTCGGATAATGCAGCCTTGAAATGCAGTCATGTGTCTGAAAGAATGCTATTTTGGATGGAAAACAGAGAGAAATCCTGTTAAGATAGATGGTAAGACCAGAAAAAGGAGTAAAAAGGGACTATGTGGAAGGGAAGAACGATAAGAAAAATTGTGGCAGTGGTGCTTGCAGTGCTTATGACCGGAATGCTGCTGACTGCATGCACAGAAAATAAGAACGGGCAGCAGGATGCGGCAGATGCAGAGGATTATATCAAAGTAGGAATTGTGATTCCACAGACCGGAGTGCTGACGGCATTCGGAGCCGGAACGGAAGAGATGACGCAGTATGCACTGGATCAGATCAATGAAGCGGGTGGTCTGGAAGTGGATGGAACAGTAAAAAAACTGAAGCTGTTCGTAGGGGATTCCCAGTCAGAACCGGAAAAAGCCAGACAGGTGGCACAGCAAATGATCTCCGGTCAGAATGTGGATGTGATGCTGACATCCCATACGGCAGATACGACGGTGCCGGTTTCGGAAGCTTGTGAGGAAGCAGGAATTCTGTGCCTGTCTGTGGATACGCCGGATGAAGCATGGGCGGCATCGGACCATCAGTACAGCTATCATGCGGGATTTAATACAGAGAACGAATTGCTCTGTTTTCTGGATGCATGGAAAGCAGCAGGTGTAACCAGTGGAAAGATCGGCGTGATGCATGCAGATGATGCGGAGGGGCAGGCCATGATGGCAGCCATCACTGCGTTTGCTGCTGCATATGGTTATGAGATATGTGATCCGGGGGCTTATACACCGGGGACATCCAATTACAGTGCCATGGTGCGCCGGTTAAAAGAGGAGGACTGTGAGATTGTTGCAGGTGTTATGCTGACGTCGGATTTTGGCACTTTTTACCGGAAATTAAAGGCATCTGGATATATGCCGGAGGTGTGCACGGTGGCGAAGGCGGCGTTGTTTGAGGAAGATGTGGCTGCAGTAGGTGCAGACCGCCTGTGCTCGGAAGTGTGGTGGACGACGGAGTATCCGTATGTATCTTCTATCTCCGGTGAAAGCTGTGAAGAAATCGGACAGCAGTGGCTGAAGCTGACGAAAGACAGCTATGTGTCTGCACTGGCGGGATATGACTATGCGAATGTGGAAATACTGTACCAGATTCTGAAGGAAGCGAAATCACTGGATATCGAAAAATTATGCGCTGCGGCGGATACTCTGGATACGGAAACTGTGATCGGGCGGGTTCGGTTCAATGAACAGCATTATTCTGTCCAGAGCCTTGTGACGGGACAGTGGATCTATAACGAGGACGGAACTTGGAGCCGCTATATCATTGCCAATACCCAGGTGCCGGATTGCCCGGTGACGTCTGAATTCCGTAAAATAAAATAGGTGCGACCAAAGATGTATTACATATAGAAGAAAATTTTATCAAAAAGATAAGTTATGGTGATTATTTCCCGGAAACGGAAGAAAACTGGTTCTTTGTTGTAACAATTTCTGAAAATATCAGTTTGTATAGATTTTTTGTATAAAATATATTATCATGAAGTCATTCGTAAAAATGAGGTAAAGACATGAAAAAAGAAGAATTATACAGATTTGTGGATCACACTGCGTTAAAGGCAGTCACAACCTGGAAAGAAATCCAGCAGTTGTGTCAGGAAGCACGTTTTTTCAGAATGGCTTCTGTGTGCATTCCAAGCAGCTATGTAAAGCGTGCACATGAATATTTTCCGGAATTAAACATTTGCACAGTAGTCGGTTTCCCGCTTGGTAATGCAAGTACAGAGGCGAAACTGGCAGAGACACGTCAGGCACTGGAAGACGGTGCGAATGAGATCGATATGGTTATCAATCTTGGTATGGTAAAGAATCAGGAGTATTCGCAGGTAACAGAGGAGATTCGTCTGCTCAAGGAAGCAACCGGTGATAAGATCTTAAAAGTGATTATTGAAAACTGTTATCTGACGGAAGAAGAGAAAATCCGGATGTGCGAAGCAGTGACAGAAGCCGGAGCGGATTTTATCAAGACCTCAACCGGATTCGGAACCGGCGGTGCTACATTGGAGGATGTGATACTGATGAAGCAGCATGTGGGACCGAATGTAAAGATCAAAGCGGCAGGCGGTATCCGTTCCAAAGAAGATATGGAACTGTATATCGGTGCAGGATGCAGCAGGATCGGTACAAGCAGTGCAATTGCAATGTTGCAGGACGGAGAATAAGATGGAGTTTGCAGAACTGATTCAGAAGGCAAAGGAAGCAAAAGAACAGGCCTATGCTCCTTACTCCGGTTTTCATGTAGGAGCGGCACTGCTGTGCAAAGACGGTACGATATTTACCGGGTGCAATATTGAAAATTCAGCGTATGGTCCTACAAACTGTGCAGAACGTACCGCAATATTCAAAGCGGTTTCGGAAGGATTTCGTGAATTTGAAGCAATCGCTATTATCAGTGACAGCAAACAGCCGACAGCACCCTGCGGTGTCTGCCGCCAGGTGATGGCAGAGTTTTGTTCCCGGGATTTTCAGGTGCTCATGCTGGGATGCGAAGGAATTCAGCGCACAGCATCCTTAGGTGAACTTTTACCTTATGCTTTTTCTCTGGAAAAATAAGGAATATGGCAAAACGAACGTGAAGTCGGAATCCAGAATTTTCTAAAAAAAATTTGAATTTTTTATTGCCAGGATGCACATAGTAAAGTATAATCAGATGTAGCGGAAGTGATTCCTGGGGTGTGCGAGAACCCTGTTATTTTGAACCTACATTTTCTTTTTGGGAATCTTAAATTGTCGGCTGGATGCCAGGCCACCGAATTCGCAGTGGAAGGCAGAAGACCGATTGCGGAATCCCCCCTAGCTTTGCTAGGAGTCAAAATTGCAGGAACGGCACTCTGGGATCACAAAAGAGAAAACTGAAAAATGTTACAAAAGATAAAGGCATAGAGATATGTCTGCGTTACAAAAGATGAAAGAACTGAATCACAAAAGATAAAGCCGGACATGGTGTGAATAACATCATGTCCGGTTCTTTTTTCCCTTTTACAGCCATATGATGTTGCGTGGAGGGGACAGGTGTATGAGAACAGAAACAGATTGCAGACAGCCAGGACGAAGATATCTGGAAAAACAGAAAAAACGAAGAAAGCGTCGAAAGGTGCTTCTGTTGTGTTTCCTTAGTATGGCTGTGATTGCAGGAATCTTTTTGATAGCAGCGGAAGAAAAAGAAAAGCAGGAGCAGACAACGGAGCTTCATCAGGAGGTTTATGCGTCGGAACTGGCAGGGTATCTGCAGGCAGCATATCTGACGCCGGAGGAAACACGGAAGCTGGTGATTCCAAAAGTCCGGGATGTTCTGACTGTGGCTGATCTGCAACAAATTTGCAGTGTGCTGGGGGTAGAAGGATGTTATGAGGAAGCAGTGATGCAGCTGCAGAACCATTTTAGTACAACTGATAGTACCTCTGTGAAAAAGAATGAAACGATATTGAGCAGAGCGCAATGGTGTATGTACTATGAACTGCTTCTGGATACTCTTCAGGTGAAAGATACCGTAACTGAAGTGGAAGTACAATATCTTGGAAAAGTTCCCGGAGAACAGCGTATCATAGCAGACAATGGAAATTATGATTGTGATCTGCAAAGCTGTCGGATGGAGTATGGAAAACACTATGTGGCGTATGTGCAGGGGAAGGTACTGCTGGGAATCAAACAGGAAGTGGGACAGATGGATGCAGAAGCGGGAAAAACACCGGAAAAAACAGCTTCCGGAAACAGCGCAGGCACGAAAGTGGGACTGATTACAATTCCGGAGACAGTGCGGGTTCTACTGACGCAGGATCATGGACAGAAGCCGGAACGTGCTGGAGTGTATGTATTGGGAAGTACCACATGGAAAGCATCTGCTTCCGGTGTGGAGGCGGTTGTTGCAGCCCAAACAGCAGCAGACTGTGGTACGTGGATGGCACAGAACGGGGTCGATGAAGCTGTTGTGGAAGCGACAGATGGCGGTACATTAAGTCTGACAGATGCCGGTGGAGCAGTTCAGGGGACTTATGCCGGAAAACTGCATATATATCGAAAGGCAGATGGCAATACATATTGGATTGTGAATGAACTTGGGATGGAAGACTATCTCTGCGGTGTGGTGCCTGGGGAGATGCCTGCATCCTTTGCACCGGAAGCATTGAAAGCCCAGGCAGTCTGTGCCCGGACCTATGCGGCGTTACAGGTGTTGGGAACCGCTTATGAAATGTATCATGCGGATGTGGACGATACCACTGACTGTCAGGTATACCTTCCGGAAAATGCAAATGCGGCGGCAACGGAGGCCGTGTATGCTACCGCCGGACAAATTCTTACCTGGCAGGGGATGATCGCCTCGATTTATTATTTTTCTACGTCCTGTGGTTATACTACCGGTCTGGAAGTATGGCAACAAGAGGCACTTCCTTATCTGGGGGTTCACAGTCTTGTACAGAATGAAGGAATGGGATCATCTGCAGATATATTTTTGCGGGATGGCCAGGTGACAGCATACGACAGTGAAAGCCGCTTTTTTCGATGGCGGGCTGTGTTGCAGTTAGCAGGAAATGAGCAGAAACTGCGGCACGCATTGCAGAGCGCAGTCAGCCATAAAGATGGAAAAATAGTACTGACAGATGGAGCAGGTGTGCAGACGGAGAATCTGACATCTTTTGGAACGCTAGTTGATCTTGGCATTGATGCAAGATCGGAATCCGGCTGTGTCACAGATCTGCGTCTGACTTTTGAAAACGGGATTGCACATGTATACAATGAAAATGCAATCCGGAATATTTTGTGGAGCATTTGTACCACTCTGACAGATAAAAACGGAAATTCTGCACATAATTTCCACATGCTTCCCAGTGCATTTTTTTCGGTTGATACAGAAGAACACGGAATCTATGTGCTCTATGGAGGCGGTTTGGGACACGGGATCGGTATGAGCCAGTATGGTGCGGATGGCATGGCAAAAAGCGGCAAGGGATATGTGGAGATACTTGGAACATTTTTCCCGGGAACAGAACTGTATACAGGAGCTGGTAAATAAAAAACTTGATGAAATGTAAAAAATCTGATATTCTATCGAAATGTGAATATTCAAAAGACAATTGTTTTGGATACAAAAGGGGAGAACTTATGGATTATAAGCATTTGATAAGGTTCTTTTTACAAAAACTGAAAAAAGATAATATTGGTGCCTACGCAGCACAGGCAGCGCTGTTTATCATCATGTCAGCCATCCCGTTTTTACTGGTATTTCTGTCGCTGCTGCGGTTCACACCAGTGAGTGAGAGTACAGTACTGTCGGTGATTCAGATGGTACTTCCGGGACAAATCAAGATCACGCCGATGCTGATCAATGTGGTAAATGAAGTGTATACAAATTCGGCCAAAATGCTTCCAATCGCAGTGATCTTTGCGGTGTATTCTGCTGCAAAGTCGATTCAGAGTCTTCGTTACGGTCTGAATATTGTATACGATACCGATGAGACCCGAAACTGGTTTGTACTGCGTTTCCGGGCAATGATCGAGACATTGATCCTCGTGCTTGTCATCATTTTACTGATGGTATTTCTGGTATTTGGCCGGAAAATCCAGAATATGCTCGTACAGTATGCACCAATTCTGTCCATAGTAACGGATATCATTTTAAAACTGCGGCTGCTGATCCTGTTTTTTGTATTGATCGTATTCTTTATGTTTATTTATAAAGTATTGCCGAACCGGACTGCAACGTTTAAAAGCCAGCTTATTGGAGCGGTGGGATGTTCTGCCGCATGGTATGTATTTTCCTTTGGGCTGTCTGTATATGTTGATTATTTTAACGGATTTTCCTTATATGGCAGTCTGACTACGATCTTCCTGTTGATGTTCTGGCTGTACATCAGTATGTACATTTTTCTGGTGTGTGCAGAAGTGAATAATCTGTTTGAAATTCTTCTGGTGGAGATCCAGGAAGCGCGACAGAGAAAAAAAGAACGGGAACAGGATAAAAACGCTTGATGTTTTAAAAAAGCTATGCTAGAATAAATTTTAGTTTTGATTTGGAGATATGTATATTTTCAAATCTTTCTGTTTTTGATTTATTGTCCGGATGCTGTATATAGTATGCTGTACCGGAGAAATAGAATCCAGGTTACAAAAGCTGAGAAGATGTCAGTAGGCAGATGATCGGATTACAGAGAGAATGTATGTTGGCTGAGAGTACATTTAAGGAAAGACATTTGCTGAATTTCCCATCGGAGCTGCTGTTTTGAACAGGGAATGTACGGTTTGCAATGCCGTACGGGTCCAGTAGAGACAGACGGGTCATGCACGTTACGCATCAGAGTGTCCGATGTATGTCGGAAAGTCGGGTGGTACCGCGGAATTATTTCGTCCCTTTCTTTGTGAAGGGACGTTTTTTTATGGGATTGTGGAAGTGCAAAGCACGGAACAATCCGTGTAATCAATATTTCTCAAAATGATAAAACAGAACAATCTGATACATTTATGAATAAGTAAAAGGAGATAAGAGATGAAAGACAAGTTAAAGCAAATCAGAGAAAAAGCGCTTGCTTCTATCGAAAGTTCAGAAGGATTAAACGGATTAAATGATGTCCGTGTTGCATTCCTCGGGAAAAAAGGTGAGCTTACTGCAGTATTAAAAGGAATGAAAGATGTCAGCCCGGAAGAGCGTCCATTGGTTGGTCAGATGGTAAATGAGACAAGAGCAGCCATCGAACAGAAATTAGAAGAAACCAAAAAGAAAATGGAAGCGTTGGAGTTGGAACATAAACTGAAAAAAGAAGTCATTGACGTAACACTTCCGGCAAAGAAAAACCGTGTAGGTCATGGTCATCCGAACACCATCGCCCTGGAAGAAGTTGAGCGTATCTTTGTTGGTATGGGATATGAAGTCGTAGAAGGACCGGAAGTAGAGTACGATTACTACAACTTCGAGGCACTGAATATTCCGGCAAATCATCCGGCCAAAGATGAACAGGATACATTCTATATCAATGACAAAATTGTACTTCGTACACAGACATCTCCGGTACAGGTTCGAGTGATGGAGCAGGGCAAACTGCCGATCCGTATGATCGCACCGGGACGTGTATTCCGTGCCGATGAAGTAGATGCAACTCATTCTCCGTCCTTCCATCAGATTGAGGGACTGGTTATCGATAAAGGTGTTACATTTGCAGATCTGAAAGGAACACTGCAGGAGTTTGCAAAAGAGCTGTTCGGACCTGAGACAAAAGTAAAATTCCGTCCACATCATTTCCCATTCACAGAGCCGAGTGCTGAGGTAGACGTGACTTGCTTCAAATGTGGTGGAAAAGGATGCCGTTTCTGTAAAGGTGAAGGATGGATTGAGATTCTTGGCTGTGGCATGGTTCACCCGCACGTACTTGAGATGAGCGGCATTGATCCAAAGGAATATTCCGGATTTGCGTTCGGTGTAGGCCTGGAGCGTATCGCACTGTTAAAATATGAAATCGACGATATGCGTCTGCTTTACGAAAATGACGACAGATTTTTGAAACAGTTTTAGCGTTAGCTTTGAGAAGTGCAGATAGAGGTTGGAACATAAATACGAATCAAGCTGGCTTGAATGAGTATTTATGGTCAAAGCTCTGATTGTACGGCGAATGCCGGACAATGAGAAAATCGCAGATTTTCGAATCTGCACGAAAGAAGTGCATAAGAAAAACTTTACAGGAAAAATTTTCGAATCTGCACGAAAGAAGTGCATAGGAAAAATTTTGAGGGAAAGATTTTCGAATCTGCACGAAAGAAGTGTATAAGAAAAACTTTGCAGGAATAATTTTCGAATCTGCACGAAAAATTATGAAAGAATTAATATAGGAGAAAGAAACATGACAACTTCATTATCTTGGATAAAAGCATATGTTCCGGAATTAGAAGTAGAGCCGCAGGAATACATGGATGCGATGACACTTTCCGGTTCAAAAGTAGAAGGATATAAAAAATTAGATGAGGATCTGGAAAAAATCGTGATCGGTCAGGTATTAAAAATCGAAAAACACCCGGATGCAGATAAACTGGTAATCTGCCAGGTGGATATCGGCGGGGAGACCACACAGATTGTAACCGGCGCACCAAACGTATTTGAAGGCGCAAAAGTCCCGGTTGTATTAGACGGTGGACGTGTTGCAGGCGGTCATGACGGAAAAGTCGTAGAAGGCGGTATCAAAATCAAAAAAGGTAAATTAAGAGGTATAGAGTCCAATGGTATGATGTGCTCCATTGAAGAACTTGGCTCTACTACCGATATGTATCCGGATGCAGCTGAGGACGGACTTTACATTTTACCGGAAGACGCTCCGGTTGGTGAGAGTGCAGTCTCTTACCTTGGATTAGATGACGTAGTTGTAGAGTACGAGATTACATCTAACCGTGTAGACTGCTTTTCCATTCTTGGTATTGCCCGTGAGGCAGCAGCTACTTTCGGAAAAGAATTTATTCCGCCAGTAGTAACAGAGACAGGAAATACAGAGGACGTAAACGACTACATTAAAGTATCTGTAGAAGATGCGGATCTTTGCCCGCGTTATACTGCCCGTGTAGTAAAAAATATTAAGATCGCACCGTCACCGAAGTGGATGCAGCACAGACTGGCTTCCCACGGTATCCGCCCAATCAACAATATCGTAGATATCACAAACTATGTCATGGAAGAGTTTGGACAGCCAATGCATGCTTATGATATGGATACAATCTCCGGCCATGAGATTCGGGTACGTCGTGCTGCTAAAGGAGAGAAATTTGTTACGTTAGATGGCCAGGAGCGTACCTTGGATGACAGTATTTTGATGATCTGCGATGGCGAAAAAGCAATCGGACTTGCCGGTATCATGGGTGGCGAAAACTCCATGATCACAGACAATGTTCAGACAATGCTTTTTGAGGCTGCTTGCTTTGATGGAACAAACATCCGTCTGTCCAGCAAAAAAGTAGGTCTTCGTACCGACGCTTCCTCCAAATTTGAAAAAGGCCTGGATCCAAACAATGCGATTGAGGCTATGAACCGTGCCTGCCAGCTCATCGAAGAACTTGGTGCAGGTGAAGTTGTTGGCGGTGTCGTTGATGTATACCAGAAAGAAATGACAGGAAGAAGAATTGCATTTGATCCGGATTGGATCAATGGTCTGCTCGGAACGGATATTTCTGCAGAGACAATGATCGGATATTTCAAAAAAATCGACCTTGGTTTTGATGAGGAGACACAGGAAGTCATCGTTCCATCCTGGAGACAGGATCTGCTCCGTGATGCAGACATCGCAGAGGAAGTAGCACGTTTCTACGGATATGACAATATCCCGACAACACTTCCATCCGGAGAATCCACAACAGGTAAACTTTCCTTTAAACTTCGTGTAGAGGAAGTGGCAAGAGAAGTTGCCCAGTTCTGCGGATTTTCACAGGGAATGACATACTCCTTTGAGAGTCCGAAGGTATTTGATAAATTATTACTTCCGGCAGACAGTCAGTTGCGTAATACCGTAACGATTTCCAATCCGCTTGGCGAGGACTTCAGTATTATGCGTACCGTTTCCTTAAACGGAATGCTGACATCTCTTTCTACCAACTTCAATCGTAGAAACAAAGATGTGCGTCTGTATGAATTAGGAAATATTTATCTGCCAAAACAGGAGCCTGTTACAGAGCTTCCGGAAGAGCGCATGCAGTTTACATTGGGATTCTACGGTGATGGCGATTTCTATACTATGAAAGGTGTTATTGAGGAGTTCCTGTATAAAGTAGGCATGAATCTGAAACCGGAGTATGATCCGGAGTCGGAACTGTCCTTCTTACATCCTGGACGTCAGGCAAATGTTATTTATGATGGTCAGGTAATCGGCTACCTCGGTGAGGTTCATCCGACAGTTGCAGCAAATTACTCCATTAAAGATCGCGTATACGTTGCTGTCATTGATATGCCGGAAATCGTTTCCCGTGCAACTTTTGACCGCAAATACGAAGGCATTGCAAAATATCCGGCAGTCAGCCGCGACCTCAGTATGGTTGTTCCGAAACATGTACTTGCAGGCGATATTGAGAAGGTATTTGACGAGAGAGGCGGCAAGATTCTTGAGTCTTATGAATTATTTGATATTTATGAGGGCGCACAGATTAAAGCAGGATTCAAATCTCTGGCTTATAAACTGACCTTCCGTGCAAAAGACCGTACGTTAGAGGAAGCAGATATCACTGCTGCCATGAAGAAGATAATGAACGGTCTGGAGCGTCTGGGCATAGAGCTGCGCCAGTAGAAAGTTGGTGTCTGTATTGAACGAAAACGAAATGAAGGTAACAGATTATTATTTTGATCTGCCACAGGAGCAGATTGCGCAGGACCCGCTGGAGGATCGGTCATCCTCCAGACTTCTGGTCCTGGATAAAGAGACTGGCGAGTATTCTCATCATGTATTCCGGGAAATCACAGAATTCCTGAAACCAGGTGACTGCCTTGTCTTAAACAATACAAAAGTAATTCCTGCCCGTCTGTTTGGTGAAAAAGAGGGGACTCAGGCAAAAATCGAGATTCTTCTGCTGAAACGCAAGGAAAACGATGTCTGGGAAACACTGGTAAAACCGGGTAAAAAGGCAAAAGTCGGCACAAAGATCATTTTTGGTGGTGGACTTTTAGTCGGTGAAGTGATTGATATCGTGGAAGAGGGCAACCGTCTGATCAAATTTACTTATGAAGGAATTTTTGAAGAAATTCTGGATCAGTTAGGTCAGATGCCGTTACCGCCATATATCACACATCAGTTAAAGGACAAGAACCGTTATCAGACTGTTTACGCAAAATATGACGGTTCTGCAGCAGCTCCGACTGCAGGGTTACATTTTACACCGGAACTGCTTCAGCAGGTAAAAGATATGGGCGTTGATATTGCAGAGGTAACACTGCATGTCGGACTTGGTACTTTCCGTCCGGTAAAAGTGGACAATATCCTGGAACACCATATGCATTCAGAGTTCTATATGGTGACACAGGAAGCAGCAGACAAGATCAACAATGCAAAGAAAAACGGACACCGTGTGATCTGTGTCGGAACTACAAGCTGCCGTACCATTGAGTCTGCCGCAGATGAAAACGGTATGTTAAAAGAGAGCAGCGGATGGACAGAAATCTTCATCTATCCGGGCTACAAATTCAAAGTGCTGGATTGCCTGATCACAAACTTCCATTTGCCGGAATCTACACTTCTGATGCTTGTTTCCGCGCTTGCCGGAAGAGAGCATGTGCTGGCGGCTTATGAAGAAGCCGTGAAGGAAGGATATCGTTTCTTCTCCTTTGGAGATGCGATGTTTATAGAATAACATCCAAATCGTACAATTGTAATCAGAGAAAGATAAGAAAACCGGGGGTTTTATGCCTCCGGTTTTTCTGCGTATCAGTATAATTTTTGAAACTTGACACCGGAATAAGAATTTGAGAAGATAAAAATAAAGAAATCAAATATGTATGAAGGAGCGGTGGTATGAAAAAAACGGCGAGCTGCATTTTACTTATATGTGGAACACTGGTTATGTATCTGACGGGATGTGGAAAAAGTATATCACAGCAGGAGGCTCTTTCCAAAAGTTCAGAAGAATCTTATGTGACCTTAAAGGCACTTACGATAGGAGTTCCGCCAGAAGATGGAATGGATCAGTATTACGAGGAACTGGATAAGAAAACAGAAGAACTGGGGTGCCATCTGCGGTTTGATTATATTCCATGGGGGGATGAACGTTCACAGATTAATATGGCAATTGCTTCCGGTGAATATGATTTTATTTCAAATGGCAATTTTTCAGATTACTATCAACAGGCAGCAAAAGGTGCATTTCTGGATTTAAATAAGTATCGGACTGTAGTGCCGGAGCTGTTTACACATTTTGAGGATTATCGGGCTGATTATCTGACAAATCTGGAATGGAATGGTGGGTTGTATGGGATTCCGCAGTTGAAGAAAGATACAATCAGTGATACAGGAGGAGGTTTTTTTTACAGAACAGATCTGCTGGATGATTGGAACCTGCCTGAAGTAACGGATTTTGAAACTATGGAAAACTATCTGTATACAGCGAAGATAGATGCTCGTTATCAGAATGAAGCTATGATTACAGATAATCGGGTATGGTCTTCTCTGTGGCACATATTTGGAACAAATTATGGAGAAATCGCAAGTGTTGAGATGCTTCCGTATGTTGTGGTAGATGCGGACACCGGAAAACATGTGATCAGTCGCTTTGAGACACCGGAATTTCGTCATATTTTAGACATTGTACATCGGTGGTATCAAGATGGAATTTTAACTCCTGGAATTCTGGCTTCCTCAGATAATGAAGGAATGACTGCTCTGGAAATGATGCAGGATAATGAAAAACCATGTGAAATGAATTTACCCATCTGGTCATTAAATAAATTTGTTGTCCGGACCTTGTATGAAAAACATCCGGAATGGGAATATGGATTTTTTGATTATGATATTTATGCAGGAAATATCACAAAAGTCAGAAGCGGAAAAGAACTTTCCTGTATTTCTGTCTCTGCGAAATGTCAGTATCCCGAGCTGGCGGTGCAAATTCTGGAAAAAGTACATACGGATCAGGAATTTTACGATTTGATCTCTTACGGTGTAGAAGGAATTCACTATCAACGGAAGGGAGAGCAAATTTCATATGAAAGTATTCCAAGCAAAGATATTTTTACTTATTGGGTTGGAAGTCCGGATGAACTGCTGGATCGGGAAAAATACATGGAAGATCAACAATGGGCAGCGGTATGTCAGGAACTTGCCAAAAAACAGGAACTGCTGGCAGAAAGTGCACCGGAGAACGCACTTGTTGATTTTTCGTGGGAAGACAATGGATTAAAAGATCTGGAAAGCCGCCTTGAGGAAGTTCGTAAAGATTATCTGCTTCCGCTTTGCTGCGGTGTCTCTGACAATATAGAGGAGGATTATGCGCTTGCAATAGATAAGCTTTATGAAGCCGGCTTACAGGAATATCTGGATATTTTGCAGGAACAGATTGACAACTACTGGGAGGACAGATCATGAAACTGCTGATCGTAGATGATGATATTTATACAAGAGAGGGACTGGCAGAAACAATTCCCTGGGAATTATATGATGTGGAAGAAGTGATGCAGGCAGAAAATGGAAAAGAAGCGTTACATACCGTATCCTGGTATCTGCCGGATCTGATTATTTCTGATATCCGTATGCCGCAGAAAAATGGAATTGACTTTTGCAGAGAAGCAGTCAGACTGGTGCCGGACTGTAAGATAATATTTATTACCGGATATACACAGACCGAATATTTAAAAGATGCCATTGATTTATCCGCGGTTGCTTTTATCGAAAAACCGATTCAACCGGAAGCAGTGCTGGAAGCTCTGGAAAAAGCAATCGGAAAAATACGCACACAATATAAAACAGAGCAGTTACAGAAAGAAAATCTGTCTTATCAAAAAACAAAATTGTTTCATTTGTTACAGCAGAGACATACAACAGAAGAACTCTTGCAGGAAGTCTGTGGAAATTGTGGATTTCATTGCTCAAGAGATGAGATTTATCTGAGCCTTGAACTCTGCTCGGAGCAGGAAAATGAAGACTGGGAAGTATGCAGGGAATTGCTGGAGCAGTATTTGAAAGACAGTATTGATTTCCTGTTACTGGATTCGGATCAGAATGCGGCGAAAGCGGAAGTTGTGATTGCATGTAGGGCAAAAAAACAGGCTGAGATACGCAGAAAGCTGCATTCCTTTGTGGTGAAATATCCGAATTATACAATTGCGCTGGGATATTTTGTGGAACGGATGTCTGAAATCTATAACAGTAGCCATATGGCACATCTTGCGATGGAACAGACTTTTTTTTCACCGGACGTTCATTATATTGAACTGAAGCATCTGATCCGACGGGAGTTTATTGATCCGGGGATTTATCAGGTGTTTTTACAGGTTTACCGGGAAAATCCGTGGAGAATCTATGACTGGTATAGGGAAGAATTGGCGCGGTTATGCGAGTCGGAGAATTGCATGCCGGAAGGAACACAGCTCATTGCCCTGACAAAAACATTTGCCAGTCAGATTTTAAAAGATTATCCGGATAGTCTGGGTGATACCGGTTTTGATTCCATTGAAGTATATATGGATCAACTGGCAAAATGCAGACATCTTCAGCAGATGGAGGAGATGTTTTATCAACTATGTCATGGAATGGAACAGTATCTGGAAAAACAGAAAGATTGTAGTCGGATTGTAAGCGATATACGCACTTTCTGTCTCAGACACCTGGATAATGTCGGACTTGGAGGTCAGATGGTTATGGATCATTTTCACCTGTCAAGTACTTATCTGAACCAGCTGTTTAAAGAAGAAATGGGAAAGACTATCCGACAGTATATCAGTGAGATGCGTATGAAACGGGCAGAGGAATTATTATCGCAGACATACGAAGCGGTGGATGAGATCGCTACCAGATGTGGATATTCCAATGGAAATTATTTTGCAAAGGCATTTCGGGAAAAACATGATATGTCTCCGACGGACTATCGCAGGATGATGGAGAAACATTATGAAACAAAAAAGCAATAGTAGAAAATCATTTTTTTATCATTGGAAGCTTTCTCAAAAACTGTTTCTGCTTTTTCTTGCAGTTGGAATTTTACCTGTAACGCTTATATTCGGGATTACATTATATCGAATTGTACAGAAAAACAGTGAGATGATGCGTTATGCCATGGATAAAAACTATGACCGTGTGGAACAGATGATGGATAATGTACAGGAAAGAATTATCCGTATCGGTTCTCTGATCACAGTGTCCGACGAAGCGGGTGCAGCATTGCGCAGGATAGAAGGAGAAAGTTTGGTACAGGAACTGAAAAAGTTTGATGAATTGTCAGAGTATACCTATCAGCTTGAATTCAGTTCAGATGATATTTCCATTCTGTATTATATTCCGGAGGAGTTCCTGATTTCAGAAAGTGGAAATACCTGTTATCGCCCGATGGAAGAATTAAAACAATGGAACATTGATGTGCCAGACAGTTCGGATAAAGCACAGGATTATTGGAGAGTGATTGAGGAAAAAAACCGGTACGGTCAGAAAAAGAAATATCTGGCAAACTTCCGGATGATCTGGAACACAGAGCGGTATTCACAGTTGCTCGGAGTTGCAGGAGTGATGATTCCGGTTGAAGTTGTGGAAAATAGTATGAGTGGTCTGATGGATCAGCAGATAATCTACCTTTTGAATGCAGAAAATAAAATAATATTATCCAGCAATGATGAAGGGACAGATTCTAAAGTAGTATTGTCGGAAACAGGTATGTCATCGAATACTCATACGGAAGACGGAGAATGGCTTTTCAGAAAGAATGCACTGAACAACGGAAAAATGTTGTTGCTGTCTGTGGTCCCATGTACAGTACTGGCGCAGGGATGCGGAAAGATTATTCGGGAAATGCTGCTGTTTTATTTCGCAGTTTGTTGCCTTGCATATCTGTTTCTGCGACTTGGAACTCGACCGTTTCTTATGCGAATTCATAAATTGGATTCTACAATGGAAGCGGTGGACCAGGGCATTTTGAAGCCGGTAGCGATACTGGAATATCAAGATGAACTGGGAAAACTGACTGTCCGTTACAATAAAATGGTTCAGCAGATTCAGTGTCTGATGCAGGAACAGTATGTGCTTGGTAAGGCTAAGTCTGAGGCTGAACTTTATGCATTGCAGACACAGATTAGTCCGCATTTTTTATATAATACACTGGATATGATGAACTGGATGGCAGTAAAAGGAGAAACAGATAAAATTCGCAGTGTTCTGTCTTCTATGTCCCGCTTTTACCGGATGGTTTTGAGTCAGGGAGATTATATTATCACGATTGAAGAAGAAATTCGGATATGTCAGTCCTATATGGAGATTCAGATGATGCGTAAAAAGGAGAAACTGCAGTTTCTGCTGGATGTGGATGAGCAGGTGTATCCTTATCTGATTCCCAAAATCACACTTCAGCCATTGCTGGAAAATGCGGTCTGTCATGGAATTGATGAAAAGAACGGAGGTGATGGAACAGTTAAGCTCTCCGGATACATAGAAGATGACAGGATTGTTCTGCGTATACAGGATGATGGAGCGGGCATGAATCCCGAAAGTATGAAACAAATATATGCAGAGGATGACAGAAAACATTATGGGCTGAAAAACGTGAAAACACGCCTCATGATTTTTTATGACAATCAGGCAGAACTGTTGTGTGACAGTGCTCCTGGAATAGGGACGGTGATCACGCTGAAAATTCCGAAGAAAGAATGTGTGGAAAAATAGAAGGGTAAAAAGAATAGAAAACGGGTAATTTTTGAAAGTACATGGGAAAATCTGCAAATTCTCATGTGCTTTTTTTGTTGGAAAAATGGCAGAAAATACAAATAAATCACTCTTAAATTGTGCATATCTGATGAAATATAATAGTCTCAGAAAGAAAAACACATATGAAAAATGAAAGAAAACGCAAATAACTGTGAAGAATATAAAATTAACAGGCAAAAGAAAATTGTTATAATCGGGACAACTCAAGAATTGATGCAAAGAAAGCAATTTACATAAGGGCAGCAGATGTTTGCAGAAGGTGGTGTATAAACATAAAGAGTAAGGAAAGAATAATGGAACACGCTGAGAAAGAGAACGTAGAATTTCGATATTATGAAATGCCACAGGGAATGCCGGTGCTTGCATTATTGGGAGAGAAATGGATTACAGAGTATGGGGCAGATCCAATGCATTTTCACAATTATCTGGAAATCGGATATTGTTATTCCGGAAAGGGAGAAATGTATTTTGGAGAAGAAGGTGTCCCTTATCGGGCAGATACCGTTGTAGTGATTCCACGAAACTATCCACATCGTACTCAGGGGATTCGGGGTCAGATTCAAAAATGGGAATATCTGTATGTGGACAGTGAAAAATTTTTAAAGGAGCAATTTGCAAGAGAGGGATATGTTGCAGATGAGCTGATTCGGCGTTTGCACAGTCGAATGTTTCTGATTACCAAAGACATGGATCCATATGTTGGCAGAAAAGTGAGAAACCTGTTAGATGAACTCAGAGAGAAAAAAGAATTTTACCGGGAAGCTGTTCAGGGAGAATTGCGATCACTGCTTTTGTCATTGATCCGATTTAACCCGGGAGACAGCGGCCAGAGGGAAGTTATTTATCAAAACCGCTATCTGGGAGAAATATTGCAGATTGTGGAATATATGGATGGCCATTATCAGGATGATATCCGGATGGATGATCTGATGCAGATCTGTCATATGAGTGAAACACATTTTCGGAGAAAGTTCAGTGAGTATATGCGTATCACTCCGGGAGATTATATCAATTTACTTCGTGTGAAAAAAGTATGTGAATTGCTCCACTATACGGATTGCAGTATAGGGGATGCGGGAATACAGGCCGGTTTTCAGACAGACAGTGCGCTGATCCGCAATTTTCGTAAATTTACAGGTACAACGCCGCGAGAGTGGCGCAAACAAACTCAAAAAGAAATCGATAATCCGATGAATTATAATATTTCAGTTCTGAAAGGATGGTGAAGAAGAGACAATCCATTTATATGGGATAAGAAAAAATTTTTTCAGTGATGCGGAAAATGATTGGAGGTAACTTAGCAAGAGAAAACAGTAAATTCTCAGAAAATTCAGACTTGAAAATGAGAGTACATAAGAGAAAAAAGGAGGAGAATGATGAATCAGAACAGAAAAATCAAATCAAAAAAAAGAGCTGTGAAAGCAATGGCTTTATCGATGGCAGCAGCCATGTCGATGACACTGTTTCCGGTATCTGCGTTTGCGGAGAAAGCAGAACAGCCGGTACAGGAACAGCAGGCAGAAATTGTGAAAGTGGCAGATAAGACCGCAGGAAACATTCATGATTATGGAAAATCGGGGGATGATCCAACGACACCGGATGTGGATGAATCTGCAGTTGTAGCTAACAGTGATGTGTTAAAATCTGCACAGTATCAGGAGTCAACAAAGTATGAACTGAAAGTAAATGGAACACCTGTTTCTGTTTATAAATATCAGAAGCAGGAGGATGCAGGTCAGTTTTATCATATGGATGTAGCAAGATTTTCTTCGGATGATGCAGAACCGGTATTTGAGATTACCATGAAAGACGGTTCTACGATTGACAGTGTGTATGTTAGTCCGGAAAGATATTATCCGCAGGATTCTTTTGAAATCAGCGCAGATAAAAAGACGTTAAAATTTAAAATGTCAAGTGGTCTGCGTTATTGCATCGTCAATATCAACGGAAGCATCAATGATACCAGTGGAAAACCGCAGCTGGCAATCATCAACGATCCGACAGAGACGAACAAACCGGATGTGGCAGCAACCAATGTGCTGAATTTCAAAGAATTTGCAGAAAAATATCTGCAGGAACATCCGATTACGGATACGGTGGGGGAAGTTTGTACGGAGGCCGGAACTGTTACAGACACATCTATGAATGATGGAAAAGAGTATACATGGTCTTATGGACAGGGAGTATTTCAGGATTATAATGCAAAACAGGTTGTGTTCCCGAATAAACGTGCACGGCAGAAGAATGATATGTCTGAAGCATTTCAGGCTGCACTGGAAGAGGTAAAAAACAGTGATACACTGGATACGATTTATTTCCCGGCAGGTACTTATCTTTGGTCAGGCTTATCGATTAAAAACTGGGATGGAAATGGAAAAGACGGGAAGTTAAATATTTATTTGGATGAGGACGCATTGCTTGTCAACCGTCTGCAGGAATGTACACAGGCGATGGAGCCGGCCATCGGCATCTGGGATTCTTCCAATATCACAATTTCAGGTCGTGGTATCATTGACGGACAGGGTACATATGGATATACCTGGGATCAGGCACATGCAGCACTGAGTGGACATCAGGGGGGCAGCATGGTAGTACGTTCACAGGATATTACCTTTAACGACACTTATGTTCGCGATGTGAAACAGTGGAACTGGGAGTGCCATACAGTAAAAAATATTACCTATAATAATATTAAGGGGTTATCGCCATTCCAGCATTCCTGGGTAGACGGACTTGATCTGACCAGTGGACAGGGAATCACTGTAAATGGTGCGATCACAATGGGAAATGATGATACGTTTGCATCCGGACATTATAATCCAAGTAATGAGTTCCCGGAAAGACAGCTAAAGGGAAAAGATTTGAATAATATGTCCACAGAAGACCAGAATATTGCTGCAGCCGCTGCCATTTATAATAAAGACCGCCTGAACTGGGATATCGATGATACGACCGATGTGAATATCAATAATACACTGGGATGGAGTACGTTTGCGAATGCCATCCGCCTGGGACATAATACTCATTTTAAAGCGGATGGCGGCAGCTATCAGCTGCGGGATTATACATTTAATAATGTAAACACCCTGCATGTGACAGGATATGGAACAAATGGAGGCGGTGGTGCACTGAGTATTCAGAATGGAACGAATAAAGGAAATCCGAATTATGAAAATCTTATATTCAATAATTGCTCCTTTACTGCAAATAACGGAAATAATTCCGCCGATATTCCGAATACGAATGATCTGACTACGTTCAACCCGAAAAATGTGACCTTTAAGGATTGCTGGTTCAAAGATGCAGATACACCATTTTCTTTTAAGGCGATTGATAATGTGACAATTGAAAATCTGTATCTGGGTGGGAAGCTGGTAGAATATGATTCACAGATTGACCTGACAGTTGCAGACAGTGTAAAAAATCTGACGCTTCTTGCGAACGGTAAGGAACTCAAAAAAAATGAAGCACCTGTTTTTGATGCTCCGGCAGAGGATACGTTTGAAGTAACAGCAGGAGATACAGTATCTTTCCAGGTGAAAGCTACAGATCCGGAAGAAATGGATGTTACAACATCTGTGGTAAGTGCACTTCCAAAAGGAGCATCGTTTGATGCTGAGACCGGAACATTTACATGGAATACTTCTGACAGCGACAGCGGACAAAAAGAATTTACGTTCAAAGCAGTGGATGAATTTGGTGCAAGCGCGCAGAAAATGATTACTGTGAATGTGGAAGCAGGCAGTGTAAGAGTTGTGAATGTTGCTGCTTCACAGGATACCTATCTGGCAGGATGGAAAGGCGAAAAGAATAATACTTATTCCGATAATGAATATCTGCGTGTGCTCAGAATGAAAAATGCAATTCAGGATACAGAGACAAAGGGGTTATTTGGAGAAAAAGTTACAAGTACATCGGATGGAAATGACGGAAAAATCAGTTTGGTTCAGTTTGACGTGTCTGAATTACAGAAAAATATCAAAAATCTGGAAAAAGCCGAACTGGAACTGACACTGATTAACAGAAGAGATGGTTCTATTTCGGGAACGGACCGGCTGATGGTCGTTCCGGTGACAGAAGACTGGGATGCAACGAATGTAACCTGGAATACACATCCGGCGTGGAACACAGACTCTGTGCTGTATTCGGATGAGTTTCAGATTGACAAAAATGGTGCGGTGAAAAATAATGTTGGAATTACAGCATCTTCTTACGATGGAACAAAAGTAACAGTCGATGTGACCGAATTAGTGAAGAACATGAAAGAAAATAATCATGTACTGTCACTGGCAATATGTGATGAAAAAGGATATGAGCTGGCATTTGCAAGCACAGAAGGTGCTGCAAAACTGGATGCCGAAAAAGAAGCTGCTCCTCTTCTTCGCGGAATTGTAAAACGTACTTATGGAAAAGATGCAGAAGTGAGCAGAACGGCAGTGGCACAGGATACATTTGCCGGAAGCTGGAGTGGTGATCAGTCAGCAGATTTCGGATCTAAAAACTTCCTGCGTACTTCTTATGGAACGGATTCGAAAGGAATTCTGGGCACAGAGGGCGGAAGTGATAACAAAGTTACTTATCTGAAATTTGATATTTCACAGATTGATCTGAATCAGGCTGATCATGTGAAACTGCAGATGTCTTTGCTTGGTCTGCGCTATGATGAAGCAAAAAATAAGGATACACAGATACAGGTCGCTATGGCAGAGAATACCGATTGGACCGAAAATTCATTGAACTGGAAAAATAAACCGGCAATTTTGAGTCAGTATGGTGTTGTTACATCAGAAGAATTTAATCTGGGAAGTGTTGTGAGCAATGATCCGGGAAAAATAAGTATACCAAATGGTACAGTTGCAACAACTGATGTCACAGAGTTTATAGCTGCTGCAAAAGAAAACAAGCAGGATACGGTTACACTGGCTGTGAATGTAGCCGGAACAAACAATGTGGATAAAGCAAATCGTATTTTCTTTGTAAGTAAAGAAGGTGCACAGGCTTATCCGGATGCACAGAACATGGCACCAGTTCTTATTGAGACAAAAACAGTTGCTGTTTCCGGTCTCAAAGTAAATGCACCGACAAAGACCGTGTATGATCTGGGAGAATCTCTGGATACAACCGGAATGACCGTAACAGCATCTTATGAGGATGGAACCGAGGATTCAGTTGATCTTTCCAAAGTAGTAATTAGCGGATTTGACAGCAGCAAAGTAAGTGACAACCAGACTGTTACTGTAAAATATGCCGGACAGACAGCATCTTTTGCTGTCACAATCAAAGATGTGGCACTTGAGCAGGCAAAGGAGAGAGCGGTATCTGCAGTCAAAGAAAAAGCAGAAACAGTTGCAGCAGAGATTGAAAAACTGGCCAACCTGAGTATCGAACAGAAAGACACTTATAAAGCTGAAGCCGAGAACAAAGCAAAAGAAGCTGAGATTGCAATTAATGAAGCAAGTTCTGCAGATGTTATGGCAGAAATAGAAGCGAGTGTAGAAGCAGAACTGGATCAGATATTAGAAGCTGCAAAAGATGCAGACAAGAAAGCAGAGCCTGCACCAGAACCGGAACCGGTACATAAAGATGGATTATCAGATGAGGCAGATACAGATGGAAACTGGTATTATTATCTGAATAACAAAATTGCTACAGAGGTAACGACAGTAGCTAATAATAAGAATGGCTGGTGGAGCGTTGTCAATGGAAAAGTAGATTTCAGTTATACCGGACTTGCAGCAAATGAGTACGGTTGGTTCAAAGTAACGAATGGAAAAGTAGACTTTGGTTATACCGGACTCGCAGCAAATGAGTACGGCTGGTTCAAAGTAACGAACGGAAAAGTAGACTTTGATTACACCGGACTTGCAGCAAATGAGTACGGCTGGTTCAAAGTAACGAACGGAAAAGTAGACTTTGATTACACCGGACTTGCAGCAAATGA
>OFMK01000472.1_pt1 | contig 42566 bp, 62 predicted proteins | sample 1541781 | NCBI WGS metagenome assembly OFMK01 (sample SAMN04209250, study PRJEB22552) | human gut metagenome | biome: gut; material: feces | host: Homo sapiens | place: USA: Oklahoma
TGTGGTGTAATCGTCGCCCCAAAGGTCTTTTAACATTTCATCAAATTCCCCATCGTCATGGGTTTCCTGGGGTTCCTGCGTCCCCATGTTGTCCAGTTCCATGTCCATGCTGTTTTCCTCCTTACTTGCCACTTCTCAGGTCTGTACCTGTCTGCTTCTGGGGCTTTTTGCCGCCTGTGTTGGCTTTGATAGCCTTCACTTCCTGCGCCCCATGATGACCAATGTTCAGATTTGCACTTGCGCTACGTTTCATGCCTCTCACCTCCTTCCACGAAAAAAGGACATCCCTTCCGGTCTGTCCTTACTTGATAGGTATTAACAGTGTGCCAATTTCCTTGCCGTTGTTTGGACAGGCAGGGTTTCTGCACACAAAATGCTGATTATAATATGCTTTGGTTTCAGTATCGGGGCTTTCATCCCCCTCAAATACTACTTCTGTACTGTCGATATAGGCATCTACGCCACATGCGTTACATTTCATCTGTCACACCTCCCATGGGCTGTTCCATCGGCTGTGGAGCCATTCCCGCAGGGTTCATTTGCTGCTGCATCATGGCTTGCTGCATTTCCATTTGCTGACGCATCTGCTGTTCCTGCATTTCTTCCAGCTGTTTCTTGGTTTCTTCTGCCATGGGATAATGCAGTTTTGCCATCATAGACCAGAAAAGCAGCAAGGTTTGTATATTCGCAGGATCACCGAATGTACCGTTCTGGAAATTCTGGCGTGTTTCCTGCCACATTGCCTCCCTGTTGGAAGCCAGAGCCGATGACGTGTCAACGCTGAAAAGAAAATCATCCTTCCAATACCATTCCCCGGCGTCATCTTGCGCCAGAAAATCATATTTGTTGAATGTGCTGTACTCTGTGGTACCGTCCAGCTTATCATGCCGCACTGTCCGCTGCTCGTCTGTGTAGGCAAGCAGGAATTTAAACATGACCTGATACAAGTCCGCAAACATAGAATTTTTCATGATGCGTTTGCTTTCCAATCTTCCGGCAGACTGGGCAACGGCGATCTGTTTTGCCGTACCGCTGGTGGCCGTCCTGTCCTGTCTGCCCATGTAAGAATCTGTGATACCTAACAGCCTTTGCGCCGCCTGGTAGCTCTGTTCCGCCACTGCCATATCTCCGCTGGTATCTACCTGCAGATTGACCACCCGCACCATATTTGCCTCTGACGGTTTTTCCACGTTGACAACCTTCAACTGTCTGTCTGACTGTTCCAGCTTGGTACTTTCGCTTTTAATCAAAATACTGCCGCCTTTATCCAGCTTTTCCTGTACTCTGGTATCACATTTTTTGATAGCGTTTTGCTGGTCTTGGATTTTAGACACGTCAGAATCACCCAAGACCTTCCCCCAGCTGGACACATTGCGCCGTAATACAATGGGATAACAATCCGGCTTGTAGTATGGGATTTTTGTTTGTACGGAAACTTCTTCGGGGATTGCCTCCATTGCCTCTCCCGTAAAGGGATCAATGATGATTTCCTGCATCCCCTCCATGGGCAGCTGGTATTCTGTGGTATATGCAGGAATGATACTTCCGTCACTGCGTTCAATGTCCTCAAAGAGTGCAAATGTGTCCTCTGCTTTTCTCTCATACTTCTTGCTGCCGCAGTATTCGCAAGTATCGCCTTCCATGACCTCCCCACACTTGGAGCATCTTGTCAGCATTCGCGCCTGATAATCTTCCAGATATTCCAATTCCACGTCATTGACCCATACATACCGGCCGATACCGCCCCTTTTGTTCCGGAAATATGCAAAATTTACAGTCACAACGTCATCGGCTGTGGTAGTGCCGCCGCGGCTCTCGGGGCTTTCCTCCCCTTCGGTTGAAACGTCAATGCCATACTGTTCCTTGACATGGTCTTTCGTCATTGCCATTCTGATGAAAATATAGTCCATGTCCTCAATCTCATTGACGCCTGCCTGCGGGATCACCTGTTTTGGATGCAGCAGCGTCACAGACAACTCACCCATGGTGGTCTGTGTATGCCTGTCGGCGTCCCATTCAACTAAATAGAAATCCCCGCCCTGTACGGGTGTGGTACGCTCGTCAAGATCGTTCATTTTTTCAAATGGCAAACGGTCTGTTTCATTCCGCAGGAAATCTTCAATGGTCGTTGCCAGTGGTTCATCTGCCTCATTTCTGGCTGTTACCTTTGGCATGGGTATGGAGCTGTCCACCTGTGCTTCCACCAATTCAGCCACGATGTTTCGTACCATGGACGCCGCCTCTACTGGATCATTTACCACCGTCCCCACCTTTGGACAGATGGCACGGCTCCCCATGTATAGGCTATTCATTTTGTCCATTTCGTCCAAAATCGGCTGATATGCGGTAAGGTTCCGCTGCATCCGGTCTTGCCACTTTTTCAGCCGGTTTTGCTGTCCTTTTTCCATGGTCTTTTCCTCCTTTCCGTCAAATTTCCATTAAAAATGCAGCCCGTTTATGGCTGCATCCTTTCGTTGCTGGTCAATACCAATATATCTTCTTGTGATACTGGGATCTTCGTGCCCCAGTATGTCCTGCACCATGGATATGTCCCCGCCACTGTCCTTATATAGCCAATATGCAAAGGTTTTTCGCATGGTGTGGCAGCTCACATGGTCGTTATAGCTGACAGCCTCCGCCGCCTCGTTCAGTATTTGCCAGGCCCTCACCCTGCTGATAGGGCGGTTTTCCTTTCCTCTGCTTCTGCGAAATACATATTCATAGTCTTTTTTGCCTTGGAAAAAATGTTTGAATATTTTCTGCAAATGTGGGTTGATGGTCAGGCGTATGGTGTCCCCGGTCTTTTTCTCCGGTATTTCCACATAGTCCTTTCCCCTAAGGTCCCGCACCCGGTATTCCAAAAGGTCGGAAATGCGCCGCCCTAAGTAAATGCCCGTCATAAAAAGAACGTAGTCCCTCTCGTTTTTCTCATACAAATACTCGGCTATATCCGTAACGGCTCTCTTGTCCGTGATCGGCATAACAAAACGCAAATCCTCACCCCCTTATCGTGTAGGCTCTCCCCATCTTTCCCGCAAATACGCCTTTGTTTTCGTATCTGCGTTCCGGTAGTCCTCCCACATGTCCGCAGTCCATTTTACTTTCTTCTTGGGCGCTCTCTCGGCTTCCATCTTGTGTTGTGTCCGGCTTTGCAGGGCAATACCTAACCCCATGAGTAAGTCATCATGGGCGCCCTGTTCCGCCTCCGCCTTTCCTTTTTCGTTACGAATAAAGGTCAGCGCCTCCCGCAGCGTTTCCACATCATGGATATAGTGGAGGAAATCTCTGAAATATGTCACCAATCCCGCCACAATCAGCGGACGTGTAACCGTTGTCGTGCGGAAACCGTATGTTTTCTGCATGGCTCCCGTGTAATTGTCCGGCACTTCTCTTTCATAGATACGTGGATACCGCAGCCACTCCAATACTTTGTTGGGGTGCGTGGAAAAATTGGTTTCAATGGCAATCAATGCCGTATTATAGTACATACCCAAGCAGTAGGCCTGCTCTGTGTACTCGTCCTCGTCATAAGTCCTCATAAGCCTTGCGACCTGTTCCCCGGTGCGGTTGTCCAGCACATGCAGGGTAAACCGGTCGGAACCGTCCCCGGCAGTGTCCCCGCCTATCACGTAAGGCACGCCGTCCTCCGGCTCCTTGTATATCTCGATTTCCCCGTTGTCTTTCTCCACAAACTCTCTGTTTTTCAGCAGAATAAACGGGCCTGCCTGGCTGTCCTTCACGGTCTTTTCGTAAGTAAAACAGCCACGCTTTACCACTGACGAATTTTCCAGCAGATAATACAGCCGTTTACTGATGGCTTCCGTATCAAAGACACTCTCACCAGTGGCTATAAATGCTTCCTCTGGTGTTGATGGATATTCCTGCCGAAATTTATTCGTATCGTTATTGCAGTTATTAGCCATACACCACCGCCGCCACATGATCTGTTCATGATCCAGCTGGAAACGCTCCATGATATCTTTTTCTTCCGCTGTCAGCTCCTCGCCGTGGTAGGGCTTGCGGTAAGTCTGCATTTCATACCATGGGAAAAACAGTGGTACAAAGTCTGTTTTGCCTGATACAGCATCATCCCACAACTGTTTGAAAGCGTTAAACCCGTTGGCGGTACTCTCATATATGACCATCGTTCCCGGCAGTGATGGAACAGCCTGCAAAATACCAGCCAATGTGTCCAAAATATCTCCCGGCCAAAAGGCTACCTCAGAAGCGTGCAGCGTAGTCAAGGTGTCAGAACGTCCCACACCTTTCCCGCCTGCGGTGGTGCATTTTATTTTACTGCGCAGCCCCGGCCGCTTTTCCTTTTTCTTCGGGTCTTTGGTGGGATTCTCGAAAATCAATTCTTTTGCGTTGCTGGCTTTCATCATAGGACGCATGCGCTCCGGCAATCCTTCAAAAAACAGTTTCGACATGTTGAAAAGGTTTGTTGTCGCCTCGTCTTTATGCGTGATAATCATTGCATTATGTAGAAAATGCGTCGCGGTATCGTGGAATATCAACCCTTCCGTCAGCGTAGAAAATCCCATCTGTCGGGCTTTCAATATAATGATTCTGACAGGCTTTCCCGCCTCCACCTGCTCCATGATTGCCCGGTATAGCTTTTCCTGGCTCTCGTTCAATTTAAAAGGAACGATCTTCCCCTCTTTTGTTTTGATTTTCAAAAAAGATTCTATGTATTTCTTCGGGTCTGTCAAAACGGAATATCCCATTTAATATACATCCCCTTCCGCCTCGGCCAGAATATCTTCCAACGATTTCCCCGCCGTTTCGCCTGATCCGGCAGCAGCTTCCGCCAGCTTCGTCCGTTTGGTGTCGTTGGCAACCCTTTTTCTGTCCAGCTTCAGCCGTTCGGGGTCTGACTGCCATTCCTTGCTATCCTGATTCATGAGGAAAAATTTGATTGCCGTCACGTCTGCGGGTATATGCTGTTTCTCCATGACCTGTTCCAGCGCATCTTCCATGATGGGCTTTCCTCCGGCATCCAGCAGGACTTCCCCGTCTGCATCCCTGGCAACTCTCTTAACCTTGTAGTGTTTCGGCATGTCCACATCATACCCCAAACACCGCTGGAACAAGCTCCCCCTTACTTGAGCGATCTTCTCGGACTGTATTTTTTCCTGCTCCTTCTTGTACCTCTGACTTGCGCCATTGACTAAATCACGAATCAGGTTATTTTCTCTTTTCGCTTTTCGGAAAGTGCTGTAACCAATCCCCAGGGCGGCAGCAACTTCTCTTTCGGGCAGACCTCCCAAAATCCATTCTTCCACGCTCTTGGCGTTGCTCAAAATTTTTTCTTCTGTTGTCACCGTTTCACCACCTTCCCGGACGCTTTAGCGTAGCACAGCGGACAAAAAAGTGCTAAAGTGCTACTTTTTACCTCATTTTTCTACTCACAAGAAACTTTTTCTCATTTTTGAGAATTTGTTCAAAGTGCCGATTTTCCTTGAAATACCAACGTTTTTCGGCTGTTTTTTCGTCATTATTTCGCATGCAAAACTTAGCAAATGGGGCGAAAAAAGTGCTAACCCCTTTTTACCCCCGTATAACGACGCATAAATAAAAAAGGACGGCAAAAAACTTGATTTCTCAAGCCCTGCCGCCCTTTTCAGTTTTTTTGTTTTTAGTTTACAAAAACATACATTGTGTTAATTTCCAAAATTTTGCCCCTTATAAGGATATTTTTCTTTCGCCCATCCTTTTATTTAACATTATCTAAAAATGTCAAATAGAGGCGTTTTTGAAGAAATTCCATGCAAGAAAAAAGGGCAATCTGCATTTTAAAACAGATCACCCTTTTTTCATGATGGAAAATCAACAGTCATTTTCTGACGCTTTTATTATAGCACCAAAAAAGTCTCAAAAAGTCTCATTTTTGCTTTTTTAGTATCTTTTATACACATCTCCACGATTGTCAATGTTTTCGATCGTAATGATTTTTACAACTTCAACATTTCCTCCAGCGTAAGCGTTGTTCCATCATTGTCATTTTGGGCTTGCGCCATCATGTCCAAATCCCATTGATCCGGCTCCATTTCTTCCATTTCCGGGATTGCGGCACCTTCCAAAATACCCATGATATAATATATTTTGCTTTCTGGTACTCTGTCTAATAATAAATGTGCGTATTCTCTGTTACTCATGTTTCAACGCCTCCCGTTCTATTTTTTCATTTACAGCAGAAATTATGAAACTATTCAAGCTTTCTGCCCCTGTCGCCAATATTCTTTCTTTTGTTCCCTTTGGAAATCGTGTCAATACCTTATCATATCTTTCTTTTTCAAATTTTGCTGTTGCTCTTTTTTGCGCTTCTGAAACCGGCATGAAAATCCCTCCTTTTTATATCGTATCTATATATAAAATGATAGCGTTATATCATCCATTTGTCAATCCAATTTTATATATAGTAGCGTTATAAAAATCAACAAATTTTGTATATAGTAGCGTTATATTTTTATTGATTTTTCCGTCTTGCGTTATATATCGTAGCGTTATATAATGGAGTCAGAAACAAACGAAACGACAACCCGAAAGGAGCAAACCACTATGACAATCCAAAATTACTTAAATGAAAAAATTACAAACAGCTGGTACAAAAACGCTGAAATCGATTACGGCATCACAGGAAAATTTCTGGACTGCGAAGCAATGGGAAATGATCTGAAAATCATCTGGGAAGAGATGGGCAAACGGTTAGAAATGATTGTAGAATGGTTCACCGAATATACACCGGAACAGATTTATAACATCTGGATGGAAATGGCATAAAGTAACCACCGAAGCAGGCATCCCGCCCCACTAAGAAAGGAGAATCCATATGACAATTGACTATGATGTCACACTCAAAATGCAGCATGATCCGGCTTTCCATTTCTTCGTTTTCCATTCCCTTTCCCGCTTTTTTCAGCAGGACTGGGGAGAATCTGAACTGTGGGCAGAAAACAACCAAAGCCCAGAAAATGCCCTTGCTGTATATCGGGACAACGCTTTTCACTGCATCTGGATCGATGCCAAAAACGGAGAAATCCGCATCATGTTTGAAGAAACCGAAGAACAGCTGTCCCAAAAGTGTGCAGCAAATCACAAAAAACAGATGTTCAACGAAGATATGAGAAGAATTTTCCCCGATTTTTCCCTTGATTTTTGATAAGAAAAAGCCCCTTTGGGGGCTTTTTCTTTTTCGAGGGTCTACCTCACTTCACGAGAATATATCTCACAGTTTAGCTTGCTGTTACTTCCTCCCAGTGCTTCCCGATCTTGTCCATGGCGCGCCGATATTTCCGGAAGCACTGGGCACGGCTGTATTTGCATTTGAAAACGATTTGCGTCCAGCTTAAACCCTGACCACACCGCAGCATGACCAGCCGCCTTTCGTCCTCCGGCAGCACATCAAATAAGAGCCGGTGGACACGAAAACACTCTTTCCAGTGGCGCTGTATCTGCTTTTCGCACATGGCCATTTCCTGTCTGATTTCCTCGCGCCTCGCAGCCTCTCCCGCCACCTTGTCAGATACGCCGCCGCCTCCGTGGCCCTCTCCCATGCCGCCGCCCACCTTGATATTTTCCAACTGATCCCGCAGTATCCGCAGCCGTTCCTGTTCCTCAATCATCTTAGCGGCATGACCCAAGGCACGCCGCACCGTCTGTTCCATTTCCTTTCTGTCCAATCCCAAACACCTCCTAAACGCCCATAGCATCCAGCGTCAGCTGATAACCATACAGCTTTTCACATTTTTCTCTGGCCTCTCTCTCAACCCGCTCAATGCCACCCCTGTATTTTTCGTAAAAGACAGCGCCACCGCCGGCCTCTTTGCGTTCTTCCCGCTCCGCCAACCGTAAACAGTTTCGGTACAGATTCAAAAGTGTTGCATCCCGGTTAATAGCTGCCATGGTTTTCAACCACTCATACCGATCTGCCGCCGTTCGGATATTCTTTTCCGCCTCGGCTGCTTCTTCATAACGCTGGTTCATTTCTTCGTATGGGTGAGCTTTCACAAAAGCCCGCATCCGCCGCAGCTCTGCGACAGGCTCCGGCTGTTCTTCCTGTTTCATTTTTTCCGCTAATTCCTGCAGCATCATTCCCACGGTCCTTTCTCTTTCGTTTCACTCCACTTTGAAAAACTGCGAAAGCTGGTACATTCTTTCCGCCAAATCAAATCCACAGTACCCGTCGGGCCGTTGCGGTTCTTCGCCAGTATCAGCTCCGCCTGATTTTTCCGTTCCGTATCAGGGAAATAGTATTCGTCACGGTACAAAAACATAACCACATCGGCGTCCTGCTCAATGGCGCCGGATTCCCGCAGGTCGGACAGCATCGGTCTGTGGTCTGCCCGGCTTTCGCAGGCACGGGACAACTGGGACAGTGCCAAAACAGGACACTCAAATTCTCTGGCAATGTTTTTTAGTCCGGATGAAACCTTACTTAATTCCTGCGTCCGGCTCTCTCCTGTGGCTGTAATCAGCTGGATATAGTCAATGACCACAAGGGCAATTTCCTTTCCCCGGCTTTTCAGCCCATGCAGTACCTTCCGCATTTCCATAACCGCCAGCCCCGGTCGGTCGTCTATGATGATTTTTTCCGCCATTTGCTCAAATCTGCTGCCCTCTTTGGACAGGTTTTCCAGAAAATCGGCCCATTCAGCGTTATTTCCGCCATGGATGGAAAAAACCACGTTGTTGGTGCCAGTATCACCGCAGTACAATCTGGAAACAATGCGTTTTTTGTCCATTTCCAACGAGAAAAACACGCATACCGCATTTTCCGGCAGCTTCCTTGCCACGTTCCGCAGAAAATCCCCTGCAAGAGCTGTTTTCCCCATGGATGGACGGGCGGCAAGGATCAGCAAATCCCCCTTGCACAACCCACCAAGATACATGTCAACGTCAACAAACCCACTGGAAAGCCCGTTCAGCTTGTTTCCGTTCTTCCTGTTTTCGTCTAACTCCTGCACATATCCTGCCATGATTTCCGCCGCGTTTTGGGGTACATCCCCTTTGACGTTATCGCCTTTCAGCTCGTCCAAAAGACTGTATATAGCTTCCGCGTTTCCCTTGTTCGCCGCCTCCGTCAGTGCTTGTCCTTTAGCACCGCAGCGCCGCATCCAGCCCATTTCCTGTAAGTCTGCTATGTATTTATTTGCGTTGATGGTGGTACCCTCTGCCGTGGCAATCTGTGACAGGGTATCCATGCCCACTCTTTCCGCCGTCCCTTGCCGGTTCAGCTCCGCCGAAATCATAGGCAAATCAGGAACCATGTTTTTTTCTACCAGTGCCGCAATGGCACGGAAAACGTCCCTGTTCTGGGATAAATAAAAATCATCCTCCACCAGCATACCAGCCGCATTTCTGGCTGTTTCCACGTCCATGAGCATACAGCATAATAACGCCTGTTCTGTTACTGCCGAATAAATCATACTGCGCCGCCTCCCATCATCCGCCGACGTTCTGCCAGTGGATCAGGCATATTTCCGTCCGGTGCCTTTGGTGCGGCTGCCTGTCGTAATGGTTTATACTCGTTTTTCCATCCTTCCCCGTTGAGCCATGTGGCAGGGTGCGGAATGTATGCGCTGTCGTCCTTGGTCCATTCCTGGCTGTTCTTTGCTCGTTTCAGCCCTTCCATGATTTCTCTGTATAACTCCGGCGTCACTTTCATTTTCTCCCAACGAGTACGGGCAGTTTTGACATTTTTCTTGTTTGGGTATGCCTTGTAAAATATTTCAAAAGCCGCGGCAGCGTCGAAAACCGTTCCCCCGTCCTCTTTTTCTTTTTCTTTTTCTCTATTCTCTATTCTCTTTTCTCTATTCTCTATTCTCCCAGCCAAAATGTCCCCGTTGTTCCCGTTTGTTTCTTTTTGTTTCTCATTGTTCCCATTTGTTCCTTTTTGTTCCTCTGTATCGTCAATAGCTTCTCCGTCAGAAAACGCAGAAAGCAGAGCAGAGATTTTTTCCCGTAACATTGGGCTTTTCAGTGCGTCAAAATCCTTTTTCAATGCCCGCAGCGTCGCTGTTTTTCTGTTCCAGTTTCTCTTTGGCCAGTTTAGAAGGAATACTTCTTTCGTGGTTTCGTCCCAGATGATTTTGCCTGCCTGCGCAAAATGGTCTAACAGCTTCAAAACTGTTTCTTTGTTGTACCCCAGTTCAACCGTTGACATAGTCAACGGAAAAACGTAAGCCCCCAACGTATTCACCTTGTTATTTGTCATTAAATACAGATAGAAAAACTTCTGTTCCGGTGTCAATTCGAGAATAAACTCGTCCTGCCAGTATCCTCTTTCAACTTTTGTAAAAACTTCCATCATATTTTGTCACTCCTTCCAAAGATCATCCACGGAAACCCGCAGAACTTCCGCCATCTTTTCCAGTCTGTACTGTTGCGGTTTCTTTTTGGTGAAAAGCTCCATGTATCTTACAGTATCACCGCAAATTCCCAGTATCTTTCCCATTTTTTCCAGGGTAATGTTACGCTTTTTCCTCCATTTCCTGATGTTGTTTTCCAAAATGCTCACTACCTTCCGTATTCTTCCAGCATTTTTTGAAATAACTGCTTGTCCCCGCCGTTGTCTGGATGCAGCAGCTTCACAAGCTGTTTATATCTGTCCTTCCGTGCCTGTCCTTCCAGTCCACAGAAAAACACTTCCTTGTTTCCTCCGGAATATACTGTTTTTATATGCGGCTGTTTGCTGAATGTCCTCAATCTTATATTTTCAGCCTGTAACCTTATATTTTCCACTACATAGTATGAGATCTTTTGGTTTGCCTCTCTGTTCCTTTCAATGGATTTCTTTAAAAGATATAGGCAAACTAAAAAACAAACAGTACCAGCAATACCAATGGCAGAGGCATAGTAAAAAAAAGTGTTCAATCCTTCCATTAGCTCACACCCCATTCAGCCTGATATGATTTTAAGTCCATGTTGATTTTCCCCTTTCTTTATCATCAAATCTGACCCGTTCTAATCAATCTTTTTATAATACTTTCGTCTATTTCCCTTGGCCGTTCCGGTTTTGGAAACTCTTCCGCACTCTCTTTGTACTTCTGGCATACCCCCGCCAGCTGCACCAGCTCCGCAGCACCCCGCAGTGCCGCATCCTCTATCCGGTCAACAGCTTCCAGCCCGATACCTTTTCTTTTGATTTCTCCCCATAAAAGACCCGTTTGCACTTCTATGTAGTCCAGTTCGGCTTTTGCTTCTTCTTTTTCCTCTTGGATATGTGCATAGCCTTCATGGGCAGATGCAAAGGGCGGATGTACCTCCGCCGCCCGCTCCTGTTCCAGCTTCGCCATTTCGCCCAAAGCTAAAATCAAACTACGCATTTTTCACACCTCCTAGAACGGTAAGTCATCATCCTCAATACTGGGATCAACGGGATAGAATCCATCGTCGGCAGGCGGATATACCCCAGACTGTGGCGCCGCCGGTGCTGTCTGCGGTGCTAATGGCGCCGCCTGTGTTGCTGACCCATTCTCGTTTTTTCCGCCTGCAAAATGGATTTCATCCGTGATGACTTCCGTTGACCAGTGGCGCTTGCCTTCGGAATCATCCCAGCTCCGTACCTGCAGCCGCCCGACAACGGCAATCATCTGACCTTTTTTGAAATATTTTTCGATGAACTCCGCAGCCTTCCGGTAGCTTACAACGTTGATAAAATCCGCCTGCGTCTGCCCGTCTTTCTTATATGGCCGGCTCACCGCAATGGTATATCTGGCGATCGCGATAGGCTCTCCTATGCCTGTATATCTGATTTCGGGGTCCTTTGTCAGCCGCCCCATTAAAATGACTTTGTTCATGCTTCAAAACCTCCTTGCAATCGCTTCTATGACATTCACAGTCACACCATTTCCAGCCTGTTTGTATAGTTGTCTGTCACTGTTTACCATTTCTGCACGCTCGAAATAAATATCTTCCCATCCTTGTAAACGAAAACATTCTTTCGGTGTTAATTTTCTTATGGCTATATAACATCCATACTTATCTGACCATATCGCATTAACGCAAAAGTCATCGTCTATTTCTATTGCTATTCCATGTCTGTTTTGTCCAGTCAATGTAAACATAGGCTCTCCATTTTCCTTTATTCTTCTTCCATTCTGCTTTTTTTCTGCTCGTTCTGGCGTTAACACTGGACATATCACTTTAGGTTGATTATTATTGCCAGCTGAAAGACACTGACTATACCCTTTCAATCCAAAAATTTTTCCGTCCTGCGAACTATTTATCCTCCCTTCTACCATGACCCCTGTCGTTTCTCTTTTTCTTCCACAAATTCCTTTGTCATACCTTGACTGCAAGCAAAACGCATTATCTGTTTTTTCTCCTTCGCTTCCATAACTCATATCCACGAAACACGGTAATACAACACTGGGCTCTCTCCCTCCTCCTTCCATTTTGTTCAGACATGGAGATAACCCTGTCAGTTCATATATCCTTCCTTGGTTTGGATTTTCTCTTGCTGCTGTTTTCATATAATTTCCTACCTGTTCCACATGATTTTTTCCATCTGTTCCATAGACAGGAAATATTTGGGATCCGCATTTTCCTCTATGATGTCCCACAATGAACACCCGTTCCCGACTTTGCGGAACGCCAAAGTCTGCGGAATTGAGAACTTGCCATTCTGCATCATACCCAGCTTCGTCCAGCGCAATGAGAAGTTTAAGGAAGTCCGTTCCTCCATTAACACTAAGTAGGTTTTTAACGTTCTCAATAAATAAGTATGTGGGTCGATCTTCTTCTTTTGTATCTTGTATAATTCGCATAACTGAGAAAAACAGACTGCTTCGTTCCCCTCGAAATCCCAACTGTTTTCCGGCAACGCTGATGTCCTGACAGGGGAATCCGAAACACCAGCACTCAGCCCTAGGAACGTGAGCTGCTCGAATCTCTCTGATGTCCCTTGCATACCATTCTCCATTTCTGTATTCCTCCTTTCCGATTTCTTTTATCCTTTTGTTCTTTGGCATGGTCATAAGCCTTTCCCGCTGTTCCTTCGTCAGAAGGTGCATAGAAACATAACTGCCGTAAGCAAATTTGTCATATTCGCAAAAACCAACACATTCATGCCCAGCCAGCTCCATTCCCCGACGGAATCCCCCGATCCCGGCAAAAAAATCAAGAAATTTCATTCTGTATCATCCTAGCCTCTCCAACACTCAACCCAACAATACCGGCACTATCGCTGCTGTCCGTAGCCCGGAAATGGGCTTTTTCATGCTGTGGATACATGTATTCAAACATGGCATAATTTCCAGCATCCAGCAGGTACTCTGTATTTCCGGTTTCTCTATATTTTGCAAGACACTTTTCCAGACTGCCTTATTAGCACCTCTGGATCACTGGGACGGGTCTTTTCTTCATCCATCAATTCTCTCCACCTTTCTTAAACTGCTTACCTTCACTGGACGGGTAAGTTGTTCCCACAATGTGACCACATAAAGCCCCTTCCATATAAATGGCTCTTTTGCAATGGTATAGATTTTCTTTTCTTTATCACCTGCAAAAACAACTTTGTCCCCTGTTTTCAGCAGTTGTCCATCTTCTACGCCTTCACCCATACTGCAAAAATCCAGTTCTTTTTCTTTCCAAATCGGCTGTCCATCATCAGTCTTTCCACATTGGACAGAAACCTTTCTCCCACAAGAGTCTCTGTATTTGCAGTTTTCGCAGAGAATAACACCAGCCACCATCACATTTCCCTTTTCTTTGCAGTAGTTCTCCGGGTAAAACTTTGATAATGGCCAGAATGGATTTACTACAAAATCCATTTTCTGATCTCTGTAAGCCGTATCTTCCAGAACGTGTTTCAAGTATTTCATATCAGCCCTGTTTTCTTCCTGATTCAAAATTTCATCATACCGGGCCTTTACTCTTTGAATAATCTCTGTAACCCGTTCAACGTCTACACTTTCTGCGATAAATTGATCTGCCGGAACGGAAGTTGTAAGATAGGATAACTGCACTTTGTCAATTTCTTCCATGTATGTTTCAAACGCCTCTCTGCACTCTGGGCAAAGATAAAAAGTTTTTCTCTTTTTATTCGCAGTATTAACATCTGACAGCAGCATAAATAAACTTTCGTTATAAAATCCAAATTGTTTTCCGCATTTGTAGCATCTTCTCTGTACCTTCATTCTGTTTCCATCACCCCATAAATAAATACATTCAGTTCATTTTTGCACTTTTCACATATATCTAAATTTTCCTGACGTGAAGAATCAACTTCATACCTTCCTTTTTTTCTTTTGAGATTGTTTATCCGTAAACTAACTTCAATATGGAAATATTTGTCACGTTCCGGAATCTCTTCCCCACATCTGTCACAAACCCGCTTAACATTCAAACTCATAAAACTCATTCCCCCTTTGACTGAAATCCTGATAACGAATGAACATAAATCACTCTTTCATTCATCCAATCGTTATCATAGTCAGCTTCTTTCTGTTGCCCACCGATCCATTCTGCATGTTCTTTAACTTCTGACCAGTCCATGTTATTTTTTGCCCAGTCCTCAAACTCAAAATCATCAGTATCAAACCAGTGCATCATGGCATCAAAATTTTCTTTGTAGCTCTCGCCCCGTTTTTCATAGTACTTTGCATAATTGTCAGCAATGATTTCAGCTGGAATCCCCATAATCTTCCCATCGCTCATTATCACCGCATAATATTTATCATGTTTTTTATCCATCATTTTACCTCCAATTTCTCCATTTCTCTTTCCGTCAGAATCTGCGCCCGCTCGTTCCATTTCCGAATAGCCATGGACCGGACAGGCTCCGCCACACAAAGGCAGTTACAGTATTCGTCAGAACATATAATGACGAATAACCCTTCCCGGAACATAATTTCTGCCTTTTTTCCGCACACATGACAGGGCAGCTTGCGTCCTTTCTTGGTCAGCTCCTCCTGTGCCTTCCTGTCACCCAGCAAAGCACGCTTTACCTTGTCCATTCTTTCCAGTCCCTTCTGCTTGTGATTTCATCAATTTTACTGGGGCCTAATATTTCGGGACGGAAATTCCATCTCAAGGCGCACCGTTCTTTCGCATCCTTGATAGGTACTACAATCAAAACTTTTTCCTTCATAAAAATCTTTCCTCTATATTCCAACTTTGTTCCCGTTTGCATTACTCCATACCCACATTTTTCGCATTGGATGCCAAAGATCATATTTCCAAACACATTAAGTTCATACAACTTTCCTTCTCCACCACAGTAATAACATGGAAGCAGTTCACTTTTTGCAGAAAGCCGTATCAGCTCCTCTGGATCACTGGGGCGGGTCTGTTTCCCTTCAACCATTATTTTCACCAGCTCTCAAAATCACTTCTACCCAGCAAGTATCCATCCCGCATGGGAGTACATCATCCCCATTCATTCCTACAGAAAATCCGCCGTTCTCCGGACACTCTTTGCAGTTTCTTGCGTTCTTAGGGTTATACAGAAAATCGTAATAGTTAAACAGTGCTTTTTCCATCCTCATTCCTCTCTTTCTATTTTCCTAAGCTCAGTAAAATTCTGTTGAGCCAAGCCCAGCAGTTCTTCCAAAGCAAATACGTCCGTATCTTCTGACGCTTCGATACCTTCAATGTCAGCAAGTTTTGATTTTGCATCATATACAGCAATCGAAGGATCATCCGCCACTACAATCATAGCCACTTCAAATTTCACTACATAATGTTTCATTTTTATCCTTCCTTGTTAAACAAAAAGTCCAATAGCTTGCTTGTGCAATCAGCACACAGTTCAACCCTGTATTCACTGTATGAATACCCGTCAGGGTTGCCATCAAATAAAACCCGAAAATGGAGTATATTTGACTTTCTCACGCCATTTACAAAGTATCCTGCTGTTATTCCTCTATAATCAAATTCTTTCCCACATCTGTCACATGTTCTTATTCTTTGAATACCCATCTTTCTAGCTCCTTCTATTTCCTAATCTCACGAAAATGCTCTTAAATTCTTCCACACAATCTTGCTATAACTGCTGCAAAATTGCATCCCATTAAAAAAAACATAAAGTACTTCAAATAACGATTTTTAGTCGTAAAAATAGAAAACCAAGCGACACCTATTGCAATGACATTCATTTCCAACATTTCCATTCTCCTTTCACTTCCCAGCCCGCAGCATACAAAACAGCAGCTCCACCATAGACCGCTTCCGTGTGCCTTGCAAGCAAGGTACAACAACACGCATCTTCCACTGCACACCTTCCGCATCAAATGGCGTTGGATTCTCAAATTCATCCGTAAGACCTTTTCCCAACGGGATAGGGCAAATCACCCCAATACCACTTGGACGCTCTTGCAAGATTTTTTTGTAAACTTCTGCAGGCATGACCAGATAGTTTTTCTCCGTCACGAAATTCTGACCGAATCCGCTCTTATAGTCAGCCATGCAGCTTTTCACCTCGTATGAAACAAAAATCCCTTTTTCAATTTCAGAAACGCTAAGAACGCCAGTTGGGCAAAATTCCATAAAATCAACCCTCCTAACGTCCTTCGTACCCCAGTCCAGGCAAACTTCCCTTGCCCAGTATTTCCCGTTACCGGTAAGCTTGTCCTGAATAAGCTGTTCACTTAAAAATGCCGTGATCTGTTTTCTTTCCATCATGTATTTCCTCCCTTCGGCACTCTGACGGACAGGCGGCATCCCTCCGCCTGCCCTTGTTTGTATGAATATGAAAGAAGCCTTCGGGCATGGTCAAGCACTTTGCTTCGCAAAGCCGCCTACGGCGTCCCCGTTTCTATTCGGGGTGCATTATTGCCCGTCACAGTGCCGAAAGCCGTCCCTTTGGCGGACGGGAAAGGAACCTCCAGTTTAACCTTTCCCGCCCGAAGGAGTGATTCCGGGCTTTTCGCCCGCCAAAAGGACGGCTTATTTTATTTTCGCTGCACTCTTAATGGCCTTCCGACGACTGCTGTATCCATCAAATAAAGCAGCATTTTTCTGTCGGTTCCATTCTTTTTCTTTTTCCCATAACTCTTTCCACTTCCGGTATCTGGGACACTTTTCATGGCATTTTTCATACCTTTCTTTGCATCCCTTACAGCTGACCTCTGATTTAGTCAAGGTAATTCCTCCCGATCAGTGCCATAAATTCCTCCCGGCTGTGGGTTGCCTCAAATTTTCTCTGGCAAACTCTTTTCAGCCGTAAATCTAACTCGTGACCGTCACGGCCGTGTACCCCGTATTCTGCCTCGTGCCAGTCATGCCGTAGATATACCCAGAACCCCATTTTTTCGGAAATCTCTCTCTGCCCACTGCCAAAGAAAATATGGTGTTGATGTAAGTTTTCTCCCATATACCCTGTGATGTAGCATTCTTTTTCCTGCTGCAAAATGCTTTTCCCATGGTTCTGCCGCTCTTTTTTCCGCTTCGTTTTCGGAAATGCCAGACCGCTTGTGTCTATCTTTCCGTATTTCTTTGTTTTTGGAAATGCCAGTGCTGTCATGATTTTCCCCTCCTTCAAAAAAAGCCGCGGGGATTTCCCGCGGCTGCCGGTCATCCTCTGTATTTTCGGATCATGCCTCTGTTTTGTTCCAAGTGCCGTCTGTAACGCTCTCTTTCGCTCAAAAGAAAGATGCACATCAATGCAAGCACCATAATCAATAAACACATCAACACTATTCCAAAATTCATCGGATCACCCCTTGATTTTGATTTTTCCACTTTCAATAAGCTCATAAGGAAAAGTTTCTTTCCATCCACCCTTGTCCCAAATGACGATAAAATGACTTTTCCAGAGCTGGTACACTGTCCCAGTTTTAATGATTTTTCTGTTCTGGTTGTTTTCCATTGGCTTGATGTACTGTATCTTGCTTCCAACCATAAGCCCCATAGCCTCCGCATCGGCTCTGGTGAAGTTTTCATTGAATTTTTTCATCACAGAATAACCACCCTCGTTTTCTTTATTTGTAAAAAGCATCGAGCATTACCCACACATCCAACAAACAAATATTGAATTTGTCAAAGTCTGTTTCTTGGAAAATATAGTCTGCTTTTCCGTAAAAATCCTTTCCTTCTTCAGACCACTTCACGCCTGTATCATTGATTTCCGGCGGATTTTCATAAAAAAGGATTTTCCCTGTTTCTGGATTTCTTTGGGCAAAATGAAAACCCATTGCAAAAATGCCTAACAGAATATACTTTCTTTCTACTTTCAGTTCTTTTTTCTTGTCCATGTTGATTTTCCCATCCTTTCTATTGACCTTCCTTTATATAAAAAGCAGGGGCGGAGGTCAAGCACTTTGCTTCGCAAAGCCGCCTATGGCGTCCCCGTTTTTCTTCGGGGTGCAGGGTTATTGTTCTTTATTTCGATGTTTTAAGGTAGGTGTTCGTTGACTATTGCACAAAAGATTTACACCCCTGCTCTTTATCAAAACAATTCATTCAACGGCAGCCCCAGCACTTCGCTGATCTTCACCAGCTCCCCCACCGTCCATGTTTCCGGTTTCGCCAGTCGCACATTGAAGGTGGAGTAGCTCATGCGGCATTTGCTGGCCGTTTCTTTGTGGTTCAGCCCCCGTAGGAGCATCCCACTTTTTAATTTTAGTGTTAAATTGTTGTAGACCTTTTGGTCTGGTCGCTCCCGCAGTTTTGGCATTTCACATCATTCCTTTTTAACCTTTCGCTCTTTCCATGGTTTTTGATATAATCAGAAAGAGAAGCCCGAAAATCACAACCGAAAGGAGGTGATTTTCATGGAGAGAATTTTTGATAAAATTTGTCCAATTACACAGAAAAATTGCTCTGAAAACTGTGCTTGGCTGCACTTGAAAGATAGGAATACTTTTGAATGTATCCTTTATTTCATTGCAAATCAGATCAAACCTAAAGACTAATTCCAATGGTTATCTTTTTCCCTTCGGGCTTCTCATTTCTTTCTGTGGTAAATCCATGACAAAACGACACAATTCATACACGCCGCCACAACATAACCGCAGATTTTTTTCCATCTCTGCTCCTGCCTTTGTGCATTCTCGTACATTCTGAAACCATCCTCCGCTCTGTTGCGGAGGATTTCATTTTCAAAAATCAGATGTCTTTCCTTTGATTCTTCCATCTTCTTTCGCCTTCTTTCCTGACTTTTGCTCTCTGTTCACCAGGTGTGATTTTCTTCCGCTTCTTTATGCAAAAGCATCAGCAAGTCCATGTAGAAAACCTGTGATTCCATCGAATGTTGATAGAGCAGCTCGTTTAACTGCTGGCGCTTGCTGGGGCTTTTTGCCTCCCCTCTGGCAAATGTCACTTTCGTTTCCCTGCCCTTGCACAGGATTTTGATCCAATCCCCGTCATGGTAGTAAAACGCTCCCGTTCTGTATGGGTCTTCCGGCTCCGGTCCTTCCACGTCATAAGCCGCCGTGTCCCCCCAGTCCTTTTCAAAAAATTTCAAAAGAGATTCCGTTACGAAGTAAGCGAAATCTTCATCGTCCTTCATTTTTGCTTCTACCTGTCTTTCAATGATCATGTTGATTCTCCTCTCTTTTTACCCATTCCCATAAAATTTGAAGTATTAAACCGTTTAATGTTAGACCCATTTGTTGTGCCTGATACTGTAAATCTTTTTTCAATCTGTCTGGTGCTCTGACTAATATTTGCATCATTTGTTTCCCTCCTGTTGTTAGCACTATGTTAGCACCTTGTTTCTAGATTGTCAATAGATTTTTTGCTAGTATAATGCTAAAGGAGTGATAACAATGTCTACAAACAAAATTCAAACAGGACTTCGGCTAAATGAAAACACTTATCAAAAACTACGGGTTTTATCCTCTCAGGAAGCACGTTCTCTCAATAATCTGATCGAATACGTGCTAAAAAAGTATCTTGATGATTATGAAGCCCAAAATGGCACAATCAATGTTTCTGCTGAAGATTGATCTGCCCTCTTCTTACCGACAATCCAAGATCAATCAGCATTAAAATCAAAGCGTTTAATGAGATACCTATTTGTTCAGATAAATTCTGCAATTCCTCATATCTTTCTATTGGAATACGCAGACCTGTTTGAACTTTTTCTCGTTCCATCTGTTCACAACCTTTTCTTTTACATTGTTTTACTATAGCTATTTCCATTAGAAAGGGGGTGCTCCTAATGTTTTGGAAATTGATTGCAATAAACGCAATCTTTTGGATGATAGCAACATTCTTCAGTAGTCGACTGAGGGCAAAATTCTGTTTTTTGAGTTCTCAAACCAATAACATGATGACTACATTGGCAATGAAAAACTGTCTGAAAATTCTTTCTCATTTTCTTTGGATTTTGATACTGTTTATTTGCACTATCTTTCTTCCGTTTCTAAATAGTTTTGTCATTATAGTTATGGTCGTTCTGCTGATTCATTCTTTTATTGATTGTTTTAGAGTTTCTACTCCGTTCAATAAAGAAATCATTATGCTAAAGAGTGGTGCAGATTCTGGTTACGGACTACTGATACTTACGTTTGTTTTAGTAATCATTAGTAGAATATGTTGCATACTCATTGCAACCAACATTTTGTAAAGGAAGCTGCTTTGGCAGCTTCTTTTACTAGCTTGCTTTTTGCTTGTCAAGATTTTGTTTTGCTAACATACAATGAATTGCTGCTGATACAATATTTAATGAATCACTATCCAGCATTTCTAATTTCTTTGCAACATGACTTAATTCTTCTTTTTGTTTCAGCTTCATAGTCTCACCTCCATTTATAGGTTTTTCCTACTTCTTGTCTTTAATATATAAGGTTTTTCCTATTTTGTCAATATAAAATAATAAATTCATTGACTTTTTTTAGGTTTAACCTATAATTGTAAATAGGAGGTGCTTTTATGAATAAAAGACTTAGAGAACTAAGAAAAGAACTTAAACTGACTCAAGCAGAATTCGGAGAAAAAATAGGTCTTTCAAACTTTGCTATTAGCGATATGGAAAAAGGAAAAACTCAAATTTCATTAAGAAATATTAACCTCATTTGCGAAAAGTTTAGGATCAATGAAGATTGGTTGCGTTATGGAATTGGTGACAAATATGCACCTGCACTGCCTGTTGATGATATTTCTATGGCATGTGCAGGCATCGTAAAAGATAAACATGAACAGATAAAACAAATTTTGATTATGTATGATAAACTAGATGAAAATGGGAAAATTGTTGTAAACGAATTTATAGAACTCTGCATAAATCAATTACAAAAAAGGCAGGACAAAGAGGAATAATCCTCTTTGTCCTACTTCTACTTTAGTAACCCTTTTATAAAACTATATAATTGAATTAATAAATCCTCTCGCTCTATACTTTGCAATATTTCCATAATAGCTTTCCTGTATTCTTCTTCCATAGTACACCCCCAAAATAAGAACATACGTTCGTGTTTTTTCTCAATATATCATTTTTTCTTATGCTTTTCCATGTACGTTTTCACCAATTATGAAGCATCATTTTTGTTTGTTCTTCCGGTTTTCCCCTTTTTTCACTTATCCACATCACATTTTCGCCCCCTTGTGCTACACTCAAACAAAAGGGGGAAATGAAATATGGAATCAATAATCTTATCGTTGGTTGGAATCATCATTTTTTTACTTTGCCTTCTTTTATATCTGCATAGTAACCATGACCGACCAAAATCAGAAAAAAAACTGCGTCAGAAACGTTATACAGACAGAACAACAGCACCCATGGCCTTCCATGAATTTTACGCCCATGTAGTTCTGCCTCTATCTTTGTTATATACCATTGGTCACATTATATTATCAGCTTTTGCAGGCACAATAACAGCCATAACCATTTTTTATTACCTATCCTTAATTCCTCTTGTATCCTGCACATTGTATTTCCTGAACAAATATAAAGCTGCCGGATGGTATTTGAATAACATTTTAATTGTATTTGCTTTTGCTGTGAATATGTTCTTACTTGTGTTTTTTCTCATTGATATCACAGCAGACAGCGTTTATTATGTTGTTTCCGCTTCTATCCGATCTGTTTTATTTGTCTTTATATTTATATATTATTACAAACGAAAGGGAATTTTTGTTCCAGCAAATGACACAAAGGAAGAATCAGAAACCAAACACACAACCTCAAAAAATAAAGCCATTTTTGCAGTCCTCATTTTGAGTGTTCTTTGCAACATTATTACTATTTTCTACCTAGTCCATTTATCAAACTTATATGCCTTTTCACAGAGAGCTGCAGATGAATACTATCAAGCATATGAGGAAGAAAAAGCACTGAATATGGTAACCCATCAGTTTCCTTCTTATGAAGAATTGATGCAGCGTGCAGAAGAAAAAAAAGATAATCAATATGTCGTTGTCACAGATCCAAAAACTAAGCTCTATCACCGTGCAAAATGCGATGACTTTCCATATCAACTCATGCTGGAAGATTCGGCTTTCCAAGCAGGCTATCTACCATGTGAATCCTGTTGTGACTAATTTGCACAAAAAATGCAACTTTTTTTGTATCCTTTATTGATTTACAGAACAAATGTTCTAATGGTAAAATAAAAAAAATGATCCCCGTCCCTGTTGGCGCAGGAACGAGGATCGGCGGTCATATATATAATACAACCTCGTCTTATCGTATTATATCATAGACCGCCTTGTTTGTATAGAATAAAGGAGGTCTTTTTTTATGGCTCAAGCAAAGAAAACAAAAGCCGGAACCTGGACAATACTTGTATACAGTCACACGGAAACCATTGATGGAAAGGAGAAAAGGATCTACGAAAGGTTTACCGCAGACAAAAAGTCAGAAGTCGTTCGGATGGCAGAAGATTTCAAGGCCAATCGTAAAGGCAAAACCACCACCCTTACGGTAGAAAAAGCCATGGAGAACTATATCGAAATGAAAAAGGATATACTCTCTCCTGCAACATTATGTGGTTATTGGTCAAATTACGAACATCATTTTCCATTGATCCGAAAGATTCAGATCAATAAACTGACAAATAATGATATACAAAAAGAAGTCAACATGCAGTCCACACAATATGCTGCATCATCATTAAAAACAACTTATGCTTTTCTTTCTTCTGTTTTGAAGGTTTTTGCACCAGATTTCCGGTTAAGACTGTCTTATCCACAGGATGATTCGGAGGAAATCTCTATCCCAACTGAAGAAGCAATTAAAATCTTATTAAAAAACAGTAACAACGCCGAGCTTTCCCTCGCCATTAAACTTGCCCTGGGCTTGGGACTTCGACGCAGCGAAATTTCCGCATTGAAAATTTCAGATTTTGATTTTCAAAAAAATATTGTGGAAATTAAACATAGCATGGTATTTACACCAGATAAAAAATGGGTAATTAAATCCCCAAAAACAAAATCTGGCAGAAGAAACATTCCTTTACCGGACTTTCTCATTCCTGATTTGAAGGACGCTATGAAAGGTAAATCACAAAATAGTTTTCTTGTATCATTAAATCCATCTCTTATCTCAATTAAATATGGATTGCTCGTAAAAAAAACTGGCATTGAGCATAACACTTTTCATTCCCTGCGACACTACTACGCATCAATGATGCTGGCCAACAATGTTCCAACAAAATACGCAATGAAACGCATGGGACATAGTTCAGATGACATGCTCAAACGAGTATATCAGCATATTATGGAAGATAAAGATCAGGAAGTAACAGATACCATAAATAAATATTTTGAACATGCTTTTTTGCAGTGATGCAACTATTTTGCAACTTTATATTTGAAAAGTATTGATTTTTCAATAGTTTTGACTATTTTTTTATTTTCCTTTATAATGAAATGCGATATGAAAAGAAAGGAGTCCTGCCCTTTGCAGACAACAGCTTTGGAAGAAAAAATCAAACAACTTTCCGCAGATTATATTTATGAACAGGCAGTCGGCAGTTTATTGCTGATGCTCATGAGCGCCATGGAAGATGTGGAAAAAGGCGATGCACCTTTGCCTTACACCATACATGAAGATTTGCTGGCTATCAAAAAAGACATCCGTTCCTACCTTCTGTCTCTGGAAGACCTTCTGGAAGGCGAACAGGAAGACCGCGCAGCTGCTCTGGAAGCCTGCATGGCAAAAAAAGAAGAACTGTTATCCATCTATGAAACCGTTTACAGCTACTTCTCCCAGTGGAATCTCTATTCCACACTGGTCAGCGATCAGGTTGCCCTGCGCAAATATAAAGAAGAAGGCATTGAAGTAGAAAAAATCGACTGGTCTTTGTTCTTTGCGGACTGCCACGCTTTTATGGAAAGCGGCAACAACCTGCTGGAACAGAAAAACTACATGGGCCAGATTTTGAAATGCCTGCCTTTGCATATGGCGCGTGATAAATATTACGACACCATCACCCAGAGTCTGGAAGCAGCCTTTGCAGGTGAAAGCAAAGAATTTATTGAAAAATCCCTTCGCGCTTTTGAAGGCTTCTGCTGCCCCGAAACCAATCCCCTGTATGGCAAATACTTCGGCGAAGTTGCCACATGGCTGGGCGAAAAACGCATGCTCATGCCTCATAAAATGGAAGATGAGGAACTGAGCAATCTTTACGAAGATTTGAAAGTGGTTCTGGAAAGCTTGCAGGATGTGGAAGAATATTTCTCCTGTATCCTTCATGACTTGAACTCTCTGATTCTGCTGTTCTACCTGACATACAGCTTTACAGACCTGACAGAAAGCAACGCTACATACAGCGACCTGTATCATACCGTCTGCGAATTTTTGACAGGCGAACTGGATGAAACCGAACGGGAAGCTTATCTGGATACTCTGAACGAACAGCTGGAACAGGCCGTAGAACCTGTTATTGACAAAGCAAACGCCATTGGCAAAGAAGAATACGAACTTTTGCAGAAGGTGAATACATTTGCTGACTTCGCAGAAGACACCCAGAAAGTCCTCATGACAGAAGATTTCATTCGGGAATGCTTCTTCGGCGATCTCAATGACGAATTATTCCAGTTCCATCTACCGGAAGATCTGCCCGTGGCAACAGAAGAAGAAAAGAAAGAACTCTTTGCTGATTTTATCCAGAAAACACGCAGTTCTCTGGAAACACTGCCTGTGCAGACAAGAAAAATCGCAATGCAGACTTTGATGGGCGCACTGCCTCCTATTTACAGTGTATCTGAAGTCATGGAAATGGTCACAAACGCCATCGACTCCGCTTCTTCTCTGGAACAGAAAGCACTGATCGTAGACAAAGTGGGTATGGTATTCCAGGATAACCATTATCAGTCCCTGACAGAACACGCTCATGAACATCATCACGATCACGACTGCGGATGCGGACACGACCACGAACATCATCACCATGACTATGATTGTGGTTGTGGACATGACCACCACGAACATCATCACCACGATCATGACTGTGGTTGCGGACATGACCACCATCATGACCACCACTGATACAAAGGAGGAAAAACATGAAATTTGTATTCAATCACTATAATTATAACGTTCTGGATCTGGAAAAAAGCATGGCTTTCTACGAAGCAGCTCTGGGTCTGAAGGAAGTACGCCGGAAAGAAGCGCCTGACGGCAGCTGGAAACTGGTTTATCTGGGAGACGGCGTAACAGATTTTCAGCTGGAACTGACATGGCTTCGTGACAGAAAAGAGCCTTATAACCTGGGTGAAAACGAATTCCATCTGGCTTTCACCGTTGCAGATTACGATGCCGCTCATGAAAAACACAAAGAAATGGGCTGCATCTGTTTTGAGAATCCAGAAATGGGCATCTATTTCATCAACGACCCTGACAATTACTGGCTGGAAATCGTTCCGGAAAAGAAATAATATTGATTTGAAGCAACAAAAAGGCAGTCAATTCCAGGCTGCCTTTCTTGTTTGAAAAGAAATACAAAAATTTTCATTGACAAAATCCCTTCTTTTATGTATACTTATTTTCGTTGGTGCGGGTCACTAGCTCAGTTGGTAGAGCACTGGACTTTTAATCCAGGTGTCTCGGGTTCGAGTCCCGAGTGACTCATTGAAAAAAGCCTTTGTCTTTTGACAAAGGCTTTTGTTTTTTCTGTCAGACAAAATACGGTTCTTCTATTGAAATAGCCTCCAAAACCAAGTATACTGAAAACAGTACAAATGGAGGGAATCATCACATGGAGCACTATAATATCACACTCACAACAGAAGACCGTCGCATTCTCAACTCTTACTGCACTGTTGCAACAGGTATGGCTGAATTTTGGGGCGAAAACTGCGAGATCATTATCCATAATCTGGAACGGCTGGATGCCTCAGTTATGATGATCGTCAACGGATATCATTCCGGACGTCAGGCAGGCGCTCCCATTTCAGAGCTGACCCTCTCCTTTTTGAATCAGATGCTGGCAGATCCAAGTCTGCGCCACATCAATTATTTTGCCAAAAACAAACGGGGAGAAACATTTAAAGCTTTTACTTCTGCCATTCTGGGAGAAAACAATCGCATCATTGGTCTGTTCTGCATCAATTTTTATCTGAATATTTCTCTGCTGTCCTTTATGCAGTCATTTTATCCGCAGTCTCACTCGGATCACGAAAACATATCCGAAACTTTTGTGGAAAATACGGAAGAACTGATGCTAGATGCATTGGAAAACGCCAAGAAAACCGTTTATGCCAACCCCACTATCACCTCTTCCAATAAAAATAAGGAAATCATTTATTTATTAGCGCAAAAAGGTATTTTCAATTTGAAAGATTCTGTTGTCACCATCGCAAATCATTTGGGAATCTCCAAAAATACCGTTTACATGCATTTGCGTAATCAAAACAAATCTTAAAAAAAGCCCTTACGTGAAAGCAACTTTCTCTTAAGAAAACATTGTTTTTTCTTGTTCTTGATTTCTTAAGGGAAGTTGCGACAGCTGTCTTCAGAAGAAAACCTATCAAAAAAAATTTTTATAAATCAAAAAAGCCGAAATCCTTATTATACAAAGGATTTCGGTTTTTTTTGTTTTCTTATGAAGATGCCCCCAACCGTAAGGGCTTTCTGATTTTTAATCTTCGTGATTGAAACGTTCCATATTGATGTTGTCAATGGGATATTTTTCCAAAATTTCCAGCGGATTATCTGTTTTGGATTCTTTACCATAGCGATTGATCATTTCAATGCCTTTTGCATCATGGAGCAAAGAAGCAGCTCCACCGGTACAGCCATGTTTACATGCCATACCTTCGATGAAGTTTGCATCCAGTTTGCCAAAAGATGCCATTTTCATTGCTTTGATACATTCATCAATACCATTGCAGCGTACTGCTTTCACATCCAGATCCAGACCACTCAATTCCAGTGTATGGGCAACACTTTCTGTTACGCCGCCTGTTCTTGCGAAGTTACGACCGAAGGAAGATGCTTCCCCTGCCATTCTGGGTTCCAGACTGGTCAGTTCAATTTCTCTGGCATCGAAAATCGCCTGTAATTCTTCAAATGTGATAACAATATCTACTGCATCTTTCAGGGATTCTCGTTTCATTTCTACTTTTTTCGCTGTGCAAGGCCCTACAAATACCACACGAGCTTTCTTATCTTTTGCCTTGATGGCACGGGCTGTGGCAATCATAGGAGAAACAGCAGTGGAAATATGATCTACAAACTGAGGATAGTTCTTTTCTACATAATCTACAAATGCAGGGCAGCAGGAAGATGTTTTCCAGCCTTTTTCTTCCACGGTTTCTGCCAATTCTTTTGCTTCAAAAGCAGATACCATATCTGCACCGATGGCTGCTTCTACCACATCATAGAAACCAAGTTCTTTGATGCCTGCGTAAACCTGTTCCGTCTTTACGCCCTGGAACTGGCTGGAAACTGCCGGCGCAACAACTGCATATACATGATAGCTTGTGTTGTTCCAGGAGTTTTTCAGCAGATTCAGTACATCCACAACGAAAGATTTATCTACAATGGCACCAAAAGGACACTGATAAATACATGCGCCGCAGGAAATACATTTATCATGGTCGATGACTGCTTTTCTGTTTTCATCCATTTTCACCGCGCCTACGGAGCAGGAACGGATACAAGGACGTTTTACTTCACTGATAGCGTTGAAAGGACAAACCTGTTTGCAGCGGCCACATTCGATACAAAGTTCCTGATTGATGTAAGAACGATGATTTACAATGGTAATTGCGCCTCTGGGGCATACTTCCTTACATTTATGTCCCAGACAGCCACGGCAGGCTTCTGTTACAACAAAACGGTCAATGGGACATTCATCACATGCGGAATCCAACACATTGATGACACGATTATCCTTTGTGGGTTCCATTACCAGACGCACACGATCTTCAATGATATGGCGTTCTTTATAAATACAGCAGCGGAACAGGGCTTTGGGGCCAGGAATAATCTCCTCTGCGATTTCTCTGACAGAATCAATAGAATTATCCAGATTTCCTAAGAAAAATCGTTTTGCTACTTCCTTGTTTACCAAGTACTTGATGTATTGCACGTTGCTTTCAAAATTATTAATCATACTGCGTTACCTCTTTTCCAAATTTCTTTCCAATCTCATTGGAGCAAATTCGATATAGCACACTGTATACATTTGTATTCGTCATAAAAGAGACACTTTTTCCTAAGTGACCTCTTTGTACACACATTCCATTTTTTCCCTCTACGCCACTCATTTTAACATAAAATTTGTTCGCATGCAAGCAATTCCCAGGAAGATTAAAGGTAAAATCTTCCAAATTTTCACCCCAAAAATGCATCTAAATTCAGTATTTTTCCCTTCATCATTTTTGCTTCTTCAGCATCATGTGTAGACAGTAAAATCGTACGTCCTTTCGCCTCTTCCAATACCAATTTTATGGCAATTTCTTTTGTTTTATCATCCAATCCGCGGAAAGACTCATCCAATATCAGAAAATCATAAGGTACCAATAGTGCCCGGCATATGGCTACTCGCCGCTGCATGCCGCCGCTGAGGACAGCAACCTCTCGGTCTATCCATTCAGCTAAGCCAAGAACAGACAATATCTGCATCATGCGTTCCTGCTGCAAAGCACCATCGCAGACACTATATAAATTCTGACGGACGGTAAAGCCCGACAGCAGCCTATCTTCCTGAAAAACAACACTGATCTTCTTGCCTTCCAAACCATTGATGCTGCCTGCATCCGGCTGTTCTAAGCCCATAAGCATTCGCAGCAGTGTGGTCTTGCCTCTGCCGGATTTTCCCATCAGACACAGGACTTCTCCTTCTGGAATTTCCATGGAGAAATCAGAAAAAACTGTAAAATCACCATATTTTTTTGTGATATGCTTCATTTCGATCATACTTTTCCGATCCCCCTATTCCTACGGTCAATAATATCCAAAAGCCACAATATGAGTTTTTCAATGAGCAGACTTACCACAATGATGGTCACAGTCCATGCAAATAAGTCCGGCATCTGCAAATAAATTTTCGCTTCCTGCAACCGTTCCCCAATGGAACCGTCCGGAATGCCGATGACTTCCGCCGCTGTCCCTGCCTTCCAGCAAAGCCCCAGCCCTACGGCAAAAGCAGAACGAAGGTAAGGAAATACCTGGGGGAAATAAATATACCTTATCTTCTTTTTCACAGACAGGCCAAAAACCTGTCCCATTTCCAATAACTGCGTATCTGTTTGTAATATACCTTGCAAAATATTGGTATACACAATGGGAAACACCATCAGGAATGAAATGAAAACCGACAGACTTCGGGAGGAAAACCAGAACAGTGCCAATATCACAAAAGATGCCACAGGTGTTGTTTTTATCACCGATACCAGCGGTGCCATCAGCTCCCGAAATCTGGTGTATCTTGCCGCTCCAACTGCCGCCAATATTCCCAGCAGAGCCGCCAATCCAAAACCACCTAAAATTCTGCATGCCGAAAAAGCGATGCTCCTCCAGAAAGATGGATCCGGCAAAAGAGTGAAAAGACGCATACTTACAGCAACAGGAGATACCAAAAGTATCTCCTGTCCCAGACACATGCTTCCGATTTGCCAGATCACCAGCCAAAAGAGAATCGCCCATATTTTCATAGAACCTTTACGCACCATGATAGTAGAAACCATCTTCCGGCAGTGCGCCGCCTACTGCTTTGGGATTCTGTGCATAAAGTTCTTCCAGATATCCACCCAGTTTATCCTGCATTTCATCGCCTGTGATGCAGACGATATTGCAGTAAGGCAGAGCTTTTTCTGCTACGGCTGCTTTCAGAATGTCATATTTTTCAATGAGTGCAGCCGCTTCTGCTGTATTGGCGTTCACATAGTCAACAGAAGAAGCATACTGTTCCAAGAACAGTTCCACTGCTTCGGGATTTTCTTCCAGGAAATCATTTCGTACAACAACCACACCTGTAATCATACCGCTGGGATTTTCTTTTCCTTCCTGAAGCGCATCCCATTCCGCACTCAGATCCAATGCGATACGCAGATTTTCATTCTGCATCTGCGCTGTTGTTACGAAAGGCTGAGGCAGCATAGCAATGGCAGAGGGATTTGCAGCCAGCGCGGCTACGCATTCCGCATGTTCTGTTTTCCATTCGATATTCACGTCTGTTTCAGGATTCAGACCATTTTCTTCCAGAATATAATTCAAACCATATTCCGGCGTAGAACCTTTCCCGGAAGCATAAATTGTTTTTCCTTTCAAATCAGCCACAGACTGTACGGTGTCCCCATCTTCCACAATGTAAATAACACCCAGTGTATTGACTGCCAGTACACTCAAATTCTGTTCCATATTCTGATAGAGAACTGCTGCCAAGTTCGCAGGCAGTGCCGCAATATCCAATTCCCCTTTCACCAGCATGGGGGTCACTTCATCGGGAGAAGCCAGTAATGAAAAATTATAATCATTGGGAGCCGTTGCACCGCTCTCATCATCTTCCATCATTTTAACCATACCCATGGCTGTTGGGCCTTTCATGGCACCTACATTCACCGCAACAGGGTCTGCTTCTTTTGCGCCGCAGCCAGCCAGCATAGAAACCCCCAGTACCGCAGCCAGCAATAAAGAAATTGCTCTTTTCATATCATATCCCTTCCTTTTCATTCAAAATTTTTATGATTTTGTCCTTATTTTACTCTCATTTTCACAGTTTCTCAAGTTGCTTTTGCAACATTATTCAGAAAATCTCATAAAGACCAAACTGCTTCCACATACTATTTTTCGCACTTTTTTTGTTTACAATTCCGTACAAAACATGCTATACTAAGCCCATTACAAATTGTACTTATTTTCATACAAAGGATGTGCGATATGGAACAACATACAAAAGAACTTTATGAGAGATTACAAACACTGACCCTCCTGCGCCCTTTGCTGCGGGAACCTTTGCTCCAATCATTTTCTGCAATGATGGAATCCATGCTTTCTTTGGCAGACGGAAACAAAACTCCGCTGTCTGCCGCAGTTTCAGCATATTGTGACTTTACATCTGAAATCTATCGTTGTTATGCTGAAAATGAAAGAGAAATTTCTGGTAATTTTTCTCACTGTCTGTACGGACTGCTTTTCCGCACAGAAACCGATTATTTGAAAGCCAAAGCCAGAAAAAAAGATTTTTCTCCTTTTCTGGAACAGCAGCTGGACAAAGAACTGGAAATCCTCCAGAATCTATCTCTTCTGACAGCAGAAAAAGTACAAAAATCTTTGCAAGACGCGGGATTTACTCATCCTCTGCCACGCTGGGAAACATCTGTACTGGATTTCCACGCGGATTACCGCAAACACTTGGATGCCCTGCCCTATACAGGCTATGGCATATACGCACAATACCACACCTTCCTGTTCCGTCATGGAGCAATCCATCCGGTAAAGCATCCAGACATGCAGACACTGGAAGACCTGACTGGATACGAACGGGAAAGAAATCAAGTACTGCGCAATACACAGGTTTTTGTAGAAGGCGGAACCGCTTCCAATGTACTGCTTTACGGCGACGCAGGCACAGGCAAAAGCACCACAGTAAAAGCCATTGCCAATTCCCTGCGAAAACAAGGCTTGCGACTTCTGGAAGTAAAGAAAAACGAGCTTTATGAACTTCCTGACATCTTGGATGAACTTTCCGGCAATCCTCTGAAATTTATTATCTTCATTGATGACCTGAGTTTTTCCAGCAATGATGATAACTTCGCGGCACTGAAAGCCATATTGGAAGGCGGCGTTGCTTCCTGTGGCAAAAATGTACTCATTTATGCCACCAGCAATCGTCGGCATCTGGTAAAAGAAACCATGACAGAACGACAGGGCGATGAATTTTATCTGAATGACACTTTACAGGAAACTATGAGCCTTGCCGCCCGTTTTGGTCTGACCATCACATTCCAGAAACCCGGAAAAGACGATTACTTATCTATTGTAAAAAACCTGGCAAAACAATATGGTGTTTCCATGGACGAAGAAGAACTCTGCATAAAAGCGGAAGCCTTTGCCATCCGCTGCAACGGCAGAAGCCCTCGGACAGCAAAACATTTTATTGAACTGCAAAAGGCTGGAATTTAACGACACAAAACAAAAGGGAAACATTTTTGAATGTTTCCCTTTTTCTTTTATTTTTATTATTTCATGACAGCACCTTTGCTTGCCGCAGAAACGATTCTGCCGTATCTTGCCAGCCATCCGCTGGTTACCTTAGGTGCAGGTGCCACATAGGCTTTTCTTCTTTCTTCCAGTTCTTCATCTGTCAGTTTGACATTGATGGATGCGTTCGGGATATCGATTTCGATCAAATCGCCGTCTTTCAACAGACCAATTTCACCGCCTGCCGCCGCTTCTGGGCAAACATGACCAATGGATGCGCCACGGCTCGCACCAGAGAATCTGCCGTCTGTGATCAGCGCAACGGATTTATCCAGCTTCATACCTGCCAATGCACTGGTAGGATTCAGCATTTCACGCATGCCAGGCCCGCCTTTTGGCCCTTCGTAACGGATCACAACCACATCTCCAGCTTTGATTTCGCCATTATAAATGGCTTCGATAGCAAAACTTTCATCATCGAATACTCTTGCAGGGCCTGTATGGCAAAGCATTTCTTCTGCTACGGCACTGCGTTTGACAACACAGCCTTCTTTCGCAATGTTGCCCCACAAAATGGCGATACCGCCTGTTTCGCTGTAAGGTGTTTCCACAGGACGGATGATTTCAGGATTGCGGTTATATGCGCCTGCAATATTATCGCCCAATGTATGGCCGGTTACTGTCATACAATTCAGATCCAGCAGTCCTTTTTTAGACAATTCTGCCTGCACCGCGGGAATACCACCCGCCTGCTGCAAGTCTACGATATAAGTATCACCAGCCGGCGCCAAGTGACACAAGTTTGGTACTTTTGCGGAAATTTCATTGAATACATTCAAATCCAGATCTACACCTGCTTCGTTTGCAATAGCAAGAAGGTGCAGTACGCTGTTGGAAGAACATCCCAGCGCCATATCACAGGCAACAGCATTGCGAATAGATGCTTCTGTGATGATATCTCTGGCTTTGATGTCTTTTTCCACCAGCTCCATAATTTTCATGCCAGCGTGTTTTGCCAACTGCAATCTGCCGCTGTGTACCGCGGGAATAGTACCATTGCCGGGCAGTGCCATACCAATGGCTTCACACAGACAGTTCATGCTGTTTGCAGTGAACATACCTGCGCAGGAACCACAGCCAGGACATGCGTTATTTTCAAATTCATATAATTTGTTATCATCAATAAGCCCTGCTTTTCTAGCACCAACGGCTTCGAACATTTCAGACAGACTCTTATGGGTATCATCCACAATACCAGGCATCATAGGGCCGCCGGAGCAAACGATGGCAGGCAGATTGATTCTTGCTGCCGCCATAACCATACCGGGAACAATCTTATCACAGTTTGGCACCAATACCAGACCGTCAAAGCAATGTGCCATTGCCATGGTTTCCACGCTGTCCGCAATGAGTTCACGGCTGGCAAGGCTGTATTTCATACCGATATGCCCCATGGCGATACCGTCACAAACACCAATGGCAGGCACTTCGATGGGGGTGCCGCCAGCCATACGAATGCCGGCTTTTACGGCTTCTGCCACTTTATCCAGATGGAAATGTCCGGGAACAATTTCACTATGGGCAGAAACCACGCCAATCAATGGACGATCCAGTTCTTCTTTTGTATACCCCATGGCATAAAACAGGCTACGCATCGGGGCTTTTTCCACACCTTGTGTTACACTTGCACTTCTCAGATTCTTCATATATGTATGAGGGCACATTCCATATACAGGAAAAGCACCCTATCGGGTGCTTTTCCACGAGGAATTCCCCTTCCTCCTTCTTCTTTACTTCGCTGAACTTTTCTATTCTATTCTTATTTCTTCAGCCAGCTCATCATCTGACGCAGTTCAGCGCCTACATGACACAGCTGGTGATCTGCCTGTACTCTTCTGGATGCCAGGAATTTCGCTTTGCCGCCTGCGTTCATTTCCTGAACGAATGTGCTTGCGAAAGTACCATCCTGAATGTCTGCCAGCAGGCTCTTCATACCAGCTCTTGCTTCATCTGTGATAACGCGTTTGCCTGCGATATAATCGCCGTATTCCGCTGTATTGGAAATGGAATAACGCATTTTATCAAAGCCGCCTTCATAGATCAGGTCAACAATCAGTTTCATTTCATGAATACATTCAAAGTAAGCCATTTCGGGTTCATAGCCAGCTTCTACCAGTGTTTCGAAACCAGCTTTCATCAGTTCTGTTACGCCGCCGCACAGTACTGCCTGTTCACCAAACAAGTCTGTTTCTGTTTCTTCTTTGAATGTTGTTTCCAGGATACCTGCACGACCTGCGCCGATACCAGAAGAATAAGCCAGTGCGTAGTCTTTTGCTTTGCCGGAAGCATCCTGATAAACAGCGATCAGGCTGGGTACGCCTGCACCTTCTGTATACAGTTTACGAACAATATGACCAGGGCCTTTAGGCGCGATCATGATAACGTCCAAACCTTTTGCGGGCTGGATCTGGTTGTAGTGGATGTTGAAACCATGGGCGAATGCCAGAATGTCGCCATCTTTCATGTGTTTTGCAACCTGGTTTTTGTAGATTTCAGGTGCCAGTTCGTCAGGTACCAGCATCATAACTACATCGCCTGCTTCTGCAGCTTCTTCGATTTCCATAACTTTCAGACCAGCTGCTTCTGCTTTTGCTGTATGAGCGGAGCCTTTTCTCAGACCAACAACAACATCCATACCGCTTTCTTTCAGGTTCTGTGCATGGGCATGGCCCTGGCTGCCAAAACCGATGACAGCAATTGTCTTGCCGTCCAACATCGCCAAATTACAATCCTGATCATAGTACTTTTTAATCATTCGTATCGTCTCCTTTTCTTCCGGGTTTTTCCCGTTTTTTCTTTTGTGACTTTTTTATTCTGCAAGGCCCCGTTCGATGCCTGTGATGCCTGTACGGCAAACTTCAATGATATCATAGCAGGATACCATATCCATAAAGCCGTCCAGTTTCTCAGGAGAGCCTGTCAGTTCAACAATCATACTGTTTTTGGAAAGGTCGATGATCTTTCCTCTATATATATCCACGATTTCGCGTAATGCACTTCTTTCATTTTTATCTGTGCGGATTTTCACCAGCAGCAATTCGCGATATACGCTGTTTTTCATATCCAGCAGATAGATTTCTCGTACCACTTCCAGTTTTTCTGTCTGGGCAATGATCTGATGCAGTACATTTTCGTCATTTTCTCCAGTAACTACTGTAATTCTGGTAAGCCCAGGAATATGGGTCTCTGATGCGGTAATGGTGCTGATGTTAAAATTTCTTCTGCCAAACAGGCTGGAAATCCGAGCCAGTACATTGGGCTGGTTATCTACCAGCATACGCACCACCTGACGGGGGGCGTCTTTGTTGACTTTGATCTCTGTCATGCCTATCGCCTCCTCTTTAGTTCAAGATGATGTCTTCCACAGTACCACCATTGGGAATCATAGGCAGTACTTTTTCTTCCTGGTCGATGATGCATTCAATCCATACAGGGCCTTTTTCCTGCAAGGCTGCCGCAAAAGCTTCTTTGAATTCTTCCGGCGTTTCCGCACGGAAGCTCTTTGCGCCGAAGCCTTCTGCCAGCTTCACAAAATCTGTTTTCCGCTGAGGTACTGTCGCGGAATATCGTCTGTCATAGAAAGAACTCTGCCATTGATAAACCATCCCCAACACATGATTGTTCATGATAACGGTGATGATAGGCAGTTCTTCACTGACTGCGGTACAAGCTTCATTTAAGTTCATATGGAAAGAAGCATCGCCTGTGAAGTGGATTACCCGTTTATCCGGGCATCCAACCTGTGCACCAATGGCTGCGCCATAGCCAAACCCCATGGTACCCAAGCCGCCGCTGGTCAAAAATGCTTTTGTGTTGCGGTGTTTGATAAACTGTGCCGCCCACATCTGATGCTGACCAACATCGGTGACATAGATGGTTTCTTTATCTGTCATATCACAAACGGCGCCAATAATGTCTCTGGGATGCATTTTCGCCGCAGGACACTGGGATGCAATGGAAGCATCTCTCCACACCGCTACCTGTTCCAGCCAAGCTGTACGTTTTTTCTCCTCAACCAAAGGCAGCAGTTTTTCCAAGAAATATTTCACGTCGGAAATGACGCTCATATCTACGATAACGTTCTTGTTGATTTCGCTCTCATCAATATCAACCTGAACTTTTGTGGCTCTATGGGCAAATTTTTCTGTATTCAGCGCTACGCGGTCTGAAAAACGTGTGCCCAATGCCAATACCAAATCTGCCTGATCCACCGCTTTATTGGCAGCGACACTGCCATGCATACCGATCATGCCCAAAGAGTGGGTATCGTTATAACCGACAATCCCAACAGCCATCATAGTATAGGCAATGGGAATATCTGCCTTATGGATCAGTTCTTGTAATTCATGCCCTGCATCTGAAGCAGGAACACCGCCGCCGCAGTAGATTGCAGGCCGTTCCGCCTGATTGATCATATCCGCGATTTTCTGGATTTCCTCATCAGAAGCTGTGGGCATTGTTACTTTATGTTCTGCCTCCTTCGGTTCAAACTCATAAAGTGCAGCAGAAACATCTTTTGTCACATCCACCAGCACAGGCCCTTTTCTGCCTGTTGCCGCAATGCGGAATGCCTCTCTGACAGCATGTGCCAGATCTTCTATTTTATTAACGAAAAAATTATGTTTTGTAATGGGCATCGTAATGCCTGTAATATATACTTCCTGAAAGGCATCTCTGCCAATCAGACTGTTTGCTACATTTGATGTAATGGCTACCATAGGAATGCTATCCATAAAAGCTGTTGCAATTCCTGTTACCAGATTGGTAGCCCCAGGGCCGCTTGTGGCAAAAACAACGCCGGTCTTCCCTGTTGCTCTGGCATAACCGTCTGCCGCATGTGCTGCTCCCTGTTCATGGGCTGTCAGCACGTGGCGAATTCGATCGCTGTATTGATATAATGTGTCATAGATATTCAATGCAGCGCCGCCGGGATACCCAAAAACTGTATCCACACCCTGTTCCAGCAGAATCTCCATAATGATCTGCGAACCTGTCATTTTCATGTGGCAGTCCCTCTCTTTCTTTTGTCTTTTGTTGTTTCGTCGTTATTTCTCTTTTGTATTTTTTTTGATACACACCATTATATTACACTTTTTACAAATGTCAATAACTTTTTTTAGCGCAAGTGCATAATAAATTTTTTACACTGTATTTACAAAAATACACTTGACAAATTGTTTTTATTTTAGTACAATGCATATCATTCAAAAGCAGTTCGCTTGCGAAACATTTTTGTTTGTCTGTCTGCGGCCAATCGGCCACCTCCATCAGACAGACAAACAAAAACGGACACGGGAACGTCCGTAAATTACAAAAGACTCCAATTCATGGAAGAAAGAAGGTTTGATTATTATGATGATGAAGAATTGCGAAAAGTATGAGGTCGGTTACTTTATGCCGCCTGAACCCTCAATGGAATGGATCAGCAAAGATCATTTGGAAAAAGCACCCGCATGGTGCAGCGTAGATTTAAGAGATGGTAATCAAGCCCTAATCGTTCCCATGAGTCTAAATGAAAAAGTAGAGTTCTTTCGTTTCCTGGTTTCCCTTGGCTTCAAGGAAATCGAGGTTGGCTTTCCCGCCGCATCTGAAACAGAGTATGAATTTTTGCGTACACTGATTGAAAAGGATATGATTCCCGACGATGTCACCGTACAGGTACTGACACAATCCAGAGAACATATCATCGCAAAAACATTTGAATCTCTGAAAGGTGCCAAAAGAGCCATTGTACATCTGTACAATTCCACTTCTCTGGCACAGCGGGAACAGGTCTTCAAAAAAGACCGCCAGGAAATCATCGACATCGCTGTCAGCGGCGCAAAACTGATGAACGAATACGCAAAGAAAATGCCGGAAACAGAATTCCAGTTTGAATATTCTCCGGAAAGTTTCACCGGCACAGAAATCGACTTTGCGGAAGCCATCTGCAACGCTGTCATCGACATCTGGGAACCTACTCCTGAAAAGAAAGTGATTATCAATCTGCCCGCAACCGTATCCATGTCTATGCCACATGTTTACGCTGCACAGATTGCTTATATGTCCAAACACCTGCACAACAGAGAAAACGTAATCCTTTCTCTGCACCCCCACAACGACCGCGGCACTGCCGTAGCCGATGCGGAACTGGGTCTGCTGGCAGGCGGTGACCGTATCGAAGGCACACTGTTCGGCAACGGTGAAAGAACTGGTAACGTTGATATTGTCACACTGGCAATGAACCTGTTCTCTCACGGCGTTGACCCCGAACTGGACTTCAGCAACATGCCGAAAGTCGTAGAAGCTTACGAAAAATATACAGATATGAAAGTGCATCCTCGTCAGCCTTATGGCGGCCAGCTGGTATTTGCTGCTTTCTCTGGTTCTCATCAGGATGCCATCGCCAAAGGTATGAAATACCGCGAAGATAAACACATGCATCGCTGGATGGTGCCCTATCTGCCCATCGACCCTTATGATGTCGGCAGGGAATATGATGCGGACGTTATCCGCATCAACAGCCAGTCCGGCAAAGGCGGTATCGCTTATATTCTGGAACAGAATTACGGCTTCCACATTCCTGTAAAAATGCGTGAAGAAATCGGTTATATGGTTAAAGGTGTCTCCGATCACAGTCATAAGGAACTGTCACCTGCGGAAGTATATGAAACATTCAAGAACGAATATATCAACAAATTCAATCCCATCGACATTACTGATGCAACCTTCCGCAAAAATTCTACCTATAAAGGTGAAGATGGATATACTGTTGATATTCATGTAAACATTGCTGGTACAGAATATTTCTTCACAGCAAGCGGGAACGGTCGTCTGGACGCTGTCAGCAACGCCCTGCGTCAGTCCAAGCTTTACAGCTTCGACTATACTTTCGTAACTTACGCAGAACATGCGCTGGAAGCGGAATCCAACTCCCGTGCAGCTGCTTATGTTGCCATTGCTGATGCCAACGGCAAAGTTTACTGGGGCGTAGGTATGCATGAAGACATCATTCTGGCTTCCATCAACGCTTTGGTCAGCGCTATCAACCGTCTGAATCAGGTAAGCCATTTCATCACAAAATAAATAACAAATGAACGAGCAGGGACAGGTGCCGCATGACAGTTTGTCACACCTGTCCCTTTTTGTACACAAAAGGAGCGATTTTTTATGGGAATGACAATGACACAGAAAATATTGGCTGCCCACGCGGGCCTGGATTCCGTTGTTGCGGGACAGCTCATCCGTGCCAATCTGGATATGGTACTGGGGAATGACATCACCTCCCCTGTTGCCATCAATGAATTTGAAAAAGCCGGTTTCTCCGGTGTTTTTGATAAAAGCAAAGTTTCTATGGTTATGGATCACTTTACACCCAATAAAGATATCAAAGCGGCGGAACAGTGTAAACAGTGCCGCACATTTGCCAGAAAATTCGATCTGGACAACTTCTATGATGTAGGCAATATGGGTATTGAACATGCTCTCCTGCCGGAAAAAGGACTGGTAGCCGCTGGGGAATGTATCATCGGCGCAGACTCCCACACCTGCACTTACGGTGCATTGGGTGCCTTCTCTACGGGCGTTGGTTCCACTGACATGGCTGCCGGCATGGCAACAGGTCAGGCTTGGTTCAAAGTGCCTGAAGCCATCAAATTTAACCTGACAGGTGCATTACAGAAAAATGTCAGCGGTAAGGACGTCATCCTGCATATCATCGGTATGATTGGCGTTGACGGTGCCCTGTACCGTTCTATGGAATTCATGGGCGAAGGTCTGAAAAGCCTGTCCATGGATGACCGTCTGTGTATTGCCAACATGGCCATTGAAGCCGGCGGCAAAAATGGCATCTTTATGGTAGATGAAATCACAAAAGAATATATGAAGGACAAAGTAAACCGTCCTTACACTGTATATGAACCCGACGCAGACGCAGAATATGTACAGACTTATGACATTGATCTGTCTGCTATCAAACCCACCGTTGCTTTCCCTCACCTGCCGGAAAACACCAAAACCATTGACGAAGTGGGCGACGTTCCTATCCAGCAGGTTGTCATCGGTTCCTGCACAAACGGCAGACTGTCCGATATGAAAACAGCGGCTGAAATCCTGAAGGGACACAAGGTTCATAAAGACGTGAGAGCCATCATCATTCCTGCTACTCAGAAAATTTATCGGGAATGCATCAAAGAAGGTTATCTGGATATTTTTGTAGAAGCCGGATGCGTTGTTTCCACACCTACCTGCGGCCCTTGTCTGGGCGGTCATATGGGTATTCTGGCAGAAGGTGAACGCTGTGTGGCAACGACAAACAGAAACTTCGTTGGACGTATGGGTCACGTGAAATCTGAAGTATATCTGGCAAGCCCTGCCGTTGCAGCAGCGTCTGCCATCACAGGCAAAATCAGCAGTCCCGATGAAGTGTAAGGAGGTTTTGAACAATGAAAGCAAACGGACGCGTACACAAGTACGGCGATAATATTGATACAGACGTCATCATTCCCGCAAGACATTTGAACACTGCCAATCACAAAGAACTGGCAAGTCATTGCATGGAAGATATTGATACAGAATTTGTCCACAAAGTAAAAGACGGCGACATCATGGTAGGCGGCTGGAACTTTGGCTGCGGCTCCTCCAGAGAACATGCTCCCATTGCCATCAAGGAATCCGGTATTTCCTGCGTCATTGCCAAAACATTTGCCCGGATTTTCTACCGCAATGCCATCAACATTGGCTTGGCCATTCTGGAATGTGAAGAAGCCAGCGATAAAATTCAGGATGGTGACGAAGTTGCCATTGACTTTGATACCGGCATCATCACAAACGTCACCAGAAACGAAACTTATCAGGCACTGCCCTTCCCTGATTTCATCAAAGAAATCATTGCCAAAGGCGGTCTGCTCAATTCCATTCGTTAAGTACAAAAGAGAAAGGGAAATGTCCTATGAAATATAATATTGCTGTCATTCACGGCGACGGTATCGGCCCTGAAGTAGTGGGAGAAGCATTAAAGGTACTGGATACCATCGCCGCGAAATATCATCATGAATTTGTTTATACCCCTGTATTGGCAGGCGGATGTGCCATTGACGCCGTAGGAGAATGTCTACCTCAGGCAACCATTGACGCCTGCAAAGCAGCTGACGCTGTGCTGTTGGGTGCCGTGGGCGGCTGGAAATGGGATACACTGCCCGGTGACAAACGTCCTGAACGGGCTTTGCTGGGACTGCGTAAGGAACTGGAACTCTTTGCCAATATCCGCCCTGCAATGCTCTTTGACGCATTGGCAGATGCTTGTCCACTGAAACCGGAAATCGTGGAAGGCGGACTGGACATCGTTGTAGTACGTGAATTGACTGGCGGCATCTATTTTGGCGAAAGAGGCACCAAAGAAACAGATCTGGGGCCTGCCGCTTACGATGTGGAACAATATGCGGAAGAAGAAGTCAGAAGAATTGCTGTCACAGCCTTTGATATGGCTATGAAACGGAACAAAAAAGTTACCAGTGTAGACAAAGCCAATGTACTGGAAAGCTCTCGTCTGTGGCGAAGAGTCGTAACAGAAGTGGCAAAGGATTATCCGGAAGTTACACTGGAGCATCTTTACATTGACAATGCAGCGATGCAGCTAGTACGAAATCCAAAACAGTTTGATGTCATTGTCACAGGCAACATCTTTGGGGATATCCTCTCTGATGAAGCCAGCATGATTACCGGTTCCATCGGCATGTTGCCTTCTGCCAGCCTTGCGAAAGGAAATTTCGGTATGTACGAACCAGTACATGGCTCTGCACCGGATATTGCCGGACAGGACAAAGCAAATCCTCTGGCAACTATCCTTTCTGCTGCCATGATGCTGCGCTACACATTTGGACTTTCCGAAGAAGCGGATGCCATCGAAACAGCTGTCAAAGCCGTTCTGGCAAAAGGATACCGTACACCGGACATTGCAACAGAAGGCACCAAAGTTGTTGGTACCAAAGAAGCTGGTGCATTGGTACGGACAGAAATTGAAAATATGTAATATACAAAAAGTGCAAGA
>OFMK01000481.1_pt1 | contig 42230 bp, 38 predicted proteins | sample 1541781 | NCBI WGS metagenome assembly OFMK01 (sample SAMN04209250, study PRJEB22552) | human gut metagenome | biome: gut; material: feces | host: Homo sapiens | place: USA: Oklahoma
CAGATGGGACATTTTCCCTTGGGGTATATTAGGACATTATCATAAATGGTTTATATACGATAAAATTTGAGGAATAAAAATACTTTTCAGATGAGAGAAAATGTGATACACTAGGAAGTGGTATTAAAAACTATGTGTAATAGAAGTGTAAATGATAAGAATTGACGTGAGGTAATTGGGTATGAGTTATAAAATCATTGTGGATAGTTGTGGAGAACTGACAGAGGAGATGAAAAAAAGCGGGCATTTTGTGACGGCGCCGTTGAATCTCCAGGTGGATGAACAATGGATTGTAGATGATGAGACGTTTAACCAGGCGGAATTTTTGAGGCTTGTGGCGGCAAGTCCGAATTGCCCAAAGTCATCCTGTCCATCGCCGGAGAAATATATGGAATATTATCAGGGGGAAGAGGAGCGAATTTATGTGGTGACACTTTCCGCTGAGCTGAGCGGTTCTTATAACAGCGCGGTGTTGGGAAAGAACTTGTACGAAGAAGAGGGGGAGGAGAAGGAGATTTATGTATTTAACTCCCGTTCTGCGTCTGCCGGAGAGACATTGATTGCGCTTAAGATTCAGGAGTGCGAAGAAGCCGGAATGAGTTTTGAGGAAGTAATCCAGACGACAGAGCAGTATATTGAAGAACAGCATACATATTTTGTGCTGGAGAATCTGGAGACATTGAAGAAGAACGGACGATTAAGCGGCGTGAAGGCGCTTGTTGCTACGGCCCTCAATATCAAGCCGGTGATGGGTTCCACTCCGGAAGGAACGATTTGCCAGAAGGGGCAGGCAAGAGGAATCAAGAAGGCGCTGGATAAGATGGTGGATGATGTCATTGGCGAGTTGATTCACGCGGAGAAAAAAGTGCTTGCCATCACACATTGTAATTGCTATGAACGGGCGGTTGCGGTGAAGAATAAGCTTTTGGAAAAGGTGACGTTCCGGGATATTATCATTTTGGATACAAGAGGAATCAGCAGTATGTATGCGAACGACGGCGGGATTATCGTGGTTGTATAATGACTGAAGCTGTGGTATAATCAAAAACAGTATGAGAATACATTGCAAGACAAAGTGCAGATGTCGGCGATGAAAGGAGTTTGGAATTATGAGTCAGACGAAGGTAGACCGTTATAAGGAAGAAAAAGCGAATAGAAAGAAAATCATGAAGAGGGAAAAGCAGATGAGAATACTCCGTAATACAGTTGCCTGTATAGCGGTAGTGGGAGTGCTTGGATGGATTGGTTACTCTGCGTGGAGTTCCTATGAGAAGAATCAGCCGGTAGAGAGTGCGGAAGTCGATTACACAGCAATGTCTGACTATCTTTCCGAAATGTATGCAGCAGAATAGAATGCCACAGAAGTGACAAAAAAGATAAATATTGTATGAAATTTGGGATACATCCCCACAATCGTGGAGATGTATCTTTTTGTTTGTTCAAAAAATGGTATTGGATGCGAAAAACCTTGTAAAATCGCGCTTTTTCCAAAATGTGTAAATTCTGTGACAAAATAAAAAAATTGCAAAAAGGGCTTGAAAAGGGGAAAAAAGTAGTTTACAATGAGTTTAAGTGGTGGAAAGTGGTGAATAGTGGTACGAAATGGGGCGAAAGTGGCAGACCCATTTGGAAGAAGGTGATTCCAGATGTTGACGGGAGAATTTAATCACAGTATAGATACAAAAGGCAGGCTTATAATTCCATCTAAGTTCCGCGAAATTCTTGGAGAAAACTTCGTGATTACAAAGGGATTAGATGGCTGTTTGTTTCTATATCCGGGCAACGAATGGAAAATCTTCGAAGAAAAGCTAAGAACCTTACCGCTCACTAATAAGAATGCCAGAACATTTACACGTTTCTTTTTGGGAAGTGCAGTGGATGGCAGCCTTGACAAACAAGGCAGAGTATTAATCTCTTCTGCCCTCAGAACTTTTGCCGGATTGGAAAAAGAAGTGGTTTTGGTCGGAGTACTGGACCGCGTGGAAATCTGGGACAAAGCAAAATGGGATGAAAATAATACAGAAGTGGAAGACAACATGGATGACATTGCAGCTCACATGGAAGATTTAGGGCTCAGTATCTAATTCCATGAGGGAGGACATTATGACATTCGAACACAAGTCAGTATTGTTAGAAGAGACCGTAAATGGTCTGAACATCAAGCCAGACGGCATTTACGTGGATGGAACGCTTGGTGGTGGCGGGCATGCATGGGAAGTTTGTTCGCGGTTAAATGACAAGGGGAGTTTTATAGGAATAGATCAGGACGCGGCGGCTATCGAGGCGGCAGGCGCCCGGTTACGTGACTTCGGGGAGAGAGTTACGATAGTAAGAAGCAACTATTGTGATATGAAGTCGCAGCTTCAGAAGTTAGGCATTGAAAAAGTGGATGGGATTGTTCTGGATTTGGGCGTATCGTCCTATCAGTTGGATACGGCAGAACGAGGATTTTCCTATCGGGTCGATGTACCTTTGGATATGAGGATGGATAGGCGTCAGAGCATGACGGCAAGGGACATTGTCAATGACTATAGTGAGATGGACCTGTTTCGCATTATCAGGGATTATGGGGAAGATAAATTTGCAAAGAATATCGCAAAACATATCGTCCTTGAGCGTGCGAACGGGCCAATTGAAACAACAGGACAATTGACGGAGATTATTAGACAGTCCATTCCGATGAAATTTCAGAAGAATGCAGGACACCCTGCAAAGAGAACGTTTCAGGCGATACGAATCGAATTGAATCGGGAGTTGGAAGTTTTAAGAGATAGTTTAGATACGATGATTGATATGCTGAATCCGGGAGGAAGGATTTGTATTATTACATTCCACTCGCTGGAGGACCGGATTGTAAAGAGTATTTTTAAAAGAAATGAGAATCCATGTACATGTCCGAGTCATTTTCCGGTATGTGTATGCGGAAATGTTTCTAAGGGAAAGGTCATCACGAGGAAGCCGATTCTTCCAAGCGAAGAGGAATTGGAGTACAACAGTCGTTCGAAGAGCGCGAAGCTTCGCATTTTTGAGCGCAGTTAGAGCAGATTAAGAAGTTGGAAGGAGCGTAAGTTATGGCGGTAACGGGAAGAAGACCGACTTACAATCGAAAAATGTATAGTGGACAGACTTACGTTTATGGCAATACGGTGCGGAAACCGGAGCATTATCCTGAGCGGAGGGAAGTATTTGCTCCGGAGAAACCGAAGAAGGTAAGCAGACAGGTAAGAAAGAACCGGCGGCAGGCGATGCATATGAATGCAGCGTATGTCGTATTTCTTGCGATTGCAGCAATCATTGCTCTGTTTGTGTGTGTCAATTATCTGCAGCTTCGGTCGGAGCTTATGAGACGTTCCGGTCAGATTACTGTATTGCAGAGAGAACTGGCAGATAAGAAAGAAATGAACAATACGAAATGGAACAATGCAGTCGATTCCGTAAACTTAAAAGACGTACGGGAGAAGGCGATGAAAGAATTTGGTATGAGTTATGCAAAACCGGACCAGATTGTTACATATAAGAGCGCGTCAGGCAATTATGTAAAACAGTACAAAGACATTCCGAAGAGCGGAATCAGTTCTGAGTCTGACACAGGAAAATAACAGAAGGTGGATAGATGGCAAAGAGACGGAGAAGTAAGAGAAGATTTCAGTATATTCGCCAGAAATTCCCGAAGAAAATGCAGAAAAAGCTGGTATTGGTATTTATGCTTACGGTACTGGCTTTTGCTTTTTTAGTATTAAAAGCTACATTCATCAATGTATCGGAAGGGGATAAATATACGAAGCAGGTTTTGGACCAGCGGCAGTATGACAGCAGAACGATACCGTTCAAGCGTGGCGATATTCTTGATGCGAATGGAACAAAGCTTGCGACAAGCGAAAGAGTCTATAATGTGATTCTGGATGCAAAGGTACTTCTGAGCGGAAAAGAGGAAGAAGTAAAGAAGGCGAAAAAAGAGACGGCGAAAGCATTGCAGAGTTGTTTTGAGATTCCGAAGGAAGAAGTCTATACGGCTCTGGAGGAGAAACCGGACAGCCGTTACATTATCCTGAAGAAAAAAGCGACGTATGACCAGGCGCAGGCTTTTGAAAAATTAGAAGAGGATGAAGAGAATTACGGCAGTTTAAAAGGAGTCTGGCTGGAGGAAGATTATGTAAGAGTCTATCCGTATTCCACGCTGGCGGCAGATTTGATTGGATTTACCGCTTCCGGAAATGTGGGGAACAGTGGGCTGGAAGCATACTATAACGACACGTTGAACGGAACGGACGGAAGAGAGTATGGATATTTGGACGAGACTTCTTCTGTGGAGAAGATTGTAAAAGAAGCGGCGGATGGACAGACGCTCGTCACATCGATTGACTTGAATCTGCAGACGCTTGTAGAAAAATATATTAAAGAGTTCAATGACGAGCATAAAGATGAGAAAGACCCGACCAGTCTCGGAAGTAAAAATACGGCGGTTATGATTATGCGCCCGAATACGGGTGAGATTCTGGCGATGGCGAGCTATCCGGGATATGATTTGAACAATCCGCGGGATTTGAGCGCGTATTTTACGGAGCAGGAATTGGCAGAGATGTCGGACGAGGACAAGATTAAAGAGATGAACAAGCTTTGGAGGAATTTCTGTGTCAGCGATACTTACGAGCCGGGTTCGACGATGAAACCGTTTACCGTAGCTGCCGGACTGGAAGATGGAGCGTTGAAAGGAAATGAGACGTATTATTGCGGAGGAAGCCTGAAAGTCGGCGGATGGGATATCGCATGTAACAAGAAGGAAGGGCACCAGACGCTGGATTTGAAAGAGGCGATTGCCAATTCCTGCAACGTGGCGCTCATGGAGATTGGAGCGGCGATTGGAGCAGAAGAATTTTCGAAATACCAGCACATTTTTGGATTTGGAGAATATACCGGAATCGATTTGCCGGGAGAAGGCTCCACAGCGAACATGCTATTTACACCGGATAAGATGGGAAGCACAGACCTGGCAACGAATGCATTCGGTCAGAACTTCAACGTGACGATGGTTCAGCTTGCGTCCGGTTTCTGCTCTTTGATTAACGGGGGAAATTATTATGAACCCCATGTGGTGAAGCAGATTAAGGATGCCAATGGAAATGTGGTGGAGAACATTGACCCGGTTCTTGTGAAGAAGACGATTTCTGAGGAGACAAGCCGTACCATTCGGGATTACATGTATGAGACGGTACAATCGGGAAGTGGAAAGCGCGGGCAGGTGGAAGGATATGCCATCGGTGGAAAAACCGGTACGGCAGAGAAACATCCGCGAAGCGAAGGGAAGAACCTGGTTTCTTTTATCAGTTATGCGCCGCAGGATAATCCGGAGATTATGGTCTATGTAGCGATTGATGAACCGAATGTGGAGGACCAGGCGAACAGTGGCCTTGCGGTCGGTCTGTCGCAGAAGATTATGGCGGAAGCATTTCCGTATTTGAATATTACAAAAATAGAACAGGAATAGATTACGCGAATAACCTCACAAAAGATTTAATACGCTATAGTAAGAATCTTTGTGAGGTTTTTTGTGCGAAATAAGACGTATAATAAGAAAAAAATCCTGATTGTATTTCTTTGTGCGTTTGCGGTGATTCTTCTGCTTGTTGGAAGGCTTGTATATTTGATGGTGTTTGACGCGGAATATTATCAGAAGAAGGCGGAAGCGCTTCACGAAAGGGAGAGGGAGATTAAGGCTGCCAGAGGGGAAATTGTGGATGCGACAGGAGAAATTCTGGCGACCAACCGGACGGTGTGTACGATTTCGGTCATTCATAGCCAGTTAAAAGAAAAAGAGAAAGTGATTCGCGTGTTGTGTAAAGAACTCGAAATGTCGGAAGACGAGGTGAGGAAACGGGTAGAAAAAGTATCTTCCATCGAGAGGATAAAAACGAACGTGCCGAAAGAGACTGGGGATAAAATTCGGGAATATGAACTGGAAGGGGTAAAAGTAGATGAGGATTTCAAACGGTATTATCCGTATGGGGATTTAGCGTCGAAGGTACTTGGCTTTACCGGAGGGGATAATCAGGGCATTATCGGATTGGAAGTGTTGTATGAAGAATATCTAAAAGGGAAAAATGGCAGGATTCTTACGACGACGGATGCAAGAGGAGTGGAACTGGATGGAATTGCAGAGGACCGGGTGGAGGCGGTGCCGGGCAATACGCTTCACATCAGTCTGGATTATAACATCCAGAAGTACGCGCAGCAGGCGGCGGAAAAGGTGCGGAAAGAAAAGCAGGCGGAAAAAGTTTCCGTTCTCATTATGAATCCGCAAAATGGCGAGATTCTTTCGATGGTGAATGTGCCGGAATTTGACCTGAACGCTCCGTTTACGTTTCCGGAGACGTTTTCCGAAGGGAAAGAGACGGAGAACCTTTCCCCGGAGAAGAAGCAGGATTTATTGAATCAGATGTGGAGAAACGGTTGTATCAACGATACATACGAGCCGGGTTCCACGTTTAAAATTATTACATCGACGCTCTGTCTGGAGGAGGGAGTCGTGTCCCCATCGGACCGGTTTAGCTGTCCGGGGTATCGGGTGGTGGATGACAGGAGAATCCGCTGCCATAAGGCGGGAGGACATGGCTCGGAAACATTTGTGGAAGGGGTACAGAACTCTTGCAATCCGGTTTTCATCGATATAGGACTCAGGCTTGGAGTGGAGAAATTCTACAAAGGATTCCGGGAGATTGGTTTGATGAAGAAAACGGGAGTTGACCTTCCGGGCGAGGCGGGAACCATTATGCATAAGAAGTCCAACATCGGTCCGGTGGAACTTGCCACAATGTCGTTTGGACAGTCCTTTCAGATTACGCCGATTCAACTGGCAACGACGGTCAGTTCGGTTATCAATGGAGGCAATCGTATCACGCCGCATTTCGGTGTGAAAGTAACGGATGGGAAAGGAGAAGAGGTCAAGACATTCCGCTATTCTGCAGAAAAGCATGTGGTTTCGGAAAAGACTTCTGCATTGATGCGGGAAATTCTGGAAAGCGTCGTGTCGGAAGGTTCTGGAAGGAATGCGAAAATACCGGGGTATAAAATCGGAGGGAAAACAGCCACATCCCAGACGCTGCCGAGAAGCGCCAATAAATATATTTCTTCTTTCATCGGCTTTGCGCCTGCGGATAAACCGGAGGTACTTGCTTTGGTTGTGATTCATAATCCACAGGGAATTTATTATGGAGGAACGATTGCGGCTCCGGTCGTAAAGGATATTTTTGAAAATATCCTCCCGTATCTTGGCTTTCCGAAAGACCGGGCATTAATGGAGGAGGATGAGTTGAAAAGTAAGGAAAATTAAGGTATAATGGGAAACGTGAAAAACAAAAGAGATGAAGAGGTGCATTATGGACTATAAAATTGTAATACCGGTACTGATTGCCTTCGCATTAAGCGCATTGATGGGACCGGTCGTGATACCGTTTTTGAGAAAACTGAAGATGGGACAGACAGAGCGGGAAGAAGGAGTGAAGTCCCACTTGAAGAAAGCCGGGACGCCGACGATGGGAGGAATTATCATTCTTGTCAGCGTTGCCGTAACATCCGTATTTTATATCAAGGATTATCCGAAGATTGTTCCGATTTTATTTGTGACGATTGGATTTGGTCTGATTGGATTCTTGGACGATTATCTGAAGGTTGTCATGAAGCGTTCGGACGGACTATTTCCGAAGCAGAAGATGGCGTTGCAGATTCTTGTAACAGCAGTGTTTGCATATTATCTTGTGAACTTTACAGATGTTTCCCTGGAGATGATAATTCCGTTTACCGGAGGAAAGACATGGGACATCGGATGGGTTGCCATTCCGCTCCTGTTCGTTGCGGTGATTGGTACGGTGAACGGTGTGAACTTTACAGATGGTCTGGATGGCCTTGCGTCTAGCGTAACGGTTCTTGTCGCAACATTCTTTACAGTAGTTGCCATCGGAACGAAGAGCGGAATTGAGCCGATTACATGTGCGGTTGTCGGGGCGCTGTTAGGATTCCTTTTATTCAACGTGTATCCGGCGAGCGTCTTTATGGGAGATACGGGTTCCCTTGCTTTGGGCGGATTCGTAGCATCGACAGCGTATATGCTTCAGATGCCGATTTTCATTATCATTGTCGGATTTATCTATATGGTGGAAGTGATTTCGGTGATGATTCAGGTGACATATTTTAAGAAGACAGGTGGAAAGCGCTTCTTCAAGATGGCGCCGATTCATCATCACTTTGAGCTGTGCGGATGGTCAGAGACGAGAGTAGTTGCGGTATTTTCGATTATTACGGCATTGCTTTGCCTGATTGCGCTTATGGCAATGTAGGAGGACTTTTACAATGAGACTAGATAAGAAGAAAGTGCTTGTGTTCGGTTCCGGAATCAGCGGAATCGGAGCATGCAGACTTTTGGAACAGAATGGGGCGGATGTGGTTCTGTATGATGGGAATCCATCCCTCGATAAAGAAGAATTAAAGAAGAGAATCGGAGAGAATACAGAGACTCAGGTTCTTCTTGGAGAATTGAGTGATGCTGTGCTGGCGGAGTGTTCGCTTTGCGTCATCAGTCCGGGAGTTCCGGTGGACCTTCCGATTGTGGAACATATCCGGGAAATGCATGTGCCGATTTGGAGCGAGATTGAACTGGCTTATGTGGTAGGAAAAGGAGATGTGCTTGCGATTACGGGAACGAACGGTAAGACGACGACGACGGCGCTTCTCGGAGAGATTATGAAGGCGTGGAAGAAGGAACATGTCTATGTAGTCGGCAATATCGGAATCCCTTACACCTCGATTGCGTCGGAGACGACGGAGGATTCGGTGATTGTAGCGGAAATCAGCAGCTTCCAGTTGGAGACGATTGATACATTCTGCCCGTCTGTCAGTGCGATACTGAATATCACGCCGGACCATCTGGACCGTCATCACACGATGGAGGCTTACATAGAGGCGAAAGAATCTATTGCGAGGAACCAGAGCGAGCATGAGACTTGCGTGTTGAACTACGAAGATGAAGAATTGAGAAAGTTCGGAGAGAAGACGAAGGCTTCGGTTCTATATTTCAGCAGCGTGCGTAAACTGGATACAGGTGTATATTTAGATGGGACGGCTATCTTATATGCCAAAGACGGAGTATGCGAAGAAGTCTGTCATACGGAAGAGCTTCAGATTCTCGGCGTACACAATTTTGAAAACGTGATGGCCGCCGTTGCGATGGCAGTCGCTTATGGCACGCCGATGGAGGTTATCCGGGAGGCGGTGAAACAATTCAAAGGGGTAGAGCACCGGATTGAATACGTATGTGAAAAGAACGGGGTTGTCTACTACAACGATTCCAAGGGAACGAATCCGGATGCGGCAATCAAGGCAATCTGTGCGATGAACCGCCCGACGTATCTGATAGGAGGCGGATATGACAAGAATGCTTCCTATGAAGAGTGGATTGAAAGCTTTGATGGTAAGGTGAAGAAACTGATTCTTATCGGGCAGACGAAGGAGAAGATTGCGGAGACGGCAAAGCGCTGCGGATTTGAAGAAACACAATTTGCGGATAGTCTGGAAGAGGCAGTTTCGATTTGTGCGGATTTGGCAAAAGAAGGGGAGGCAGTCCTCCTTTCGCCGGCGTGTGCGAGTTGGGGAATGTTCCGCAATTATGAAGAACGGGGAGACAAATTCAAAGAGCTGGTAAAATCTCTATAAGGAGTGGTTTTAAGGGTGCAGAAAAAGGAAAGAAGACGAAAGTACGACTGGACGCTTCTTACCATCGTATTTCTTCTTGTCGGAATCGGACTTCTCATTCTCTATAGCACGAGTGCCTATAACGGGGAAGTCAAATTCCACGATTCTTTTTACTACTTGAAAAAACAGGCGTTTGCAACCATCTTGGGAATTATCATGATGTTTGCAATGGCGAATATCGATTACCACAGATGGCAGAGATTCGCGGGAGCCGGCTATGTGGCGGCTTTGGTTTTATCGACGGCTGTGCTGTTTATCGGTGATGAATATAATGGGTCCAAAAGATGGTTATCTTTGGGGCCTTTTTCTTTTCAACCGTCCGAGTACGCGAAAATCGCAGTGATTTTATTTCTTTCTTATACGGTGATGAAACAGGTGAAAACGATTGACAGAATCGCAACCCTGGCAAAGATTATCGGAAGCATTCTCCCGATTGTCGGTCTGGTGGGCTCGAATAACCTGAGTACGGCTGTGATTATTCTGGGAATTGCAATTATATTGATTTTTGTTTCCAGCCCGAAGTATGCGCAGTTTTTTACGATGGGAGCTATCGGAACCGGATTTCTTGGTATTTTTCTTGCTTTGGAGAGTTACAGACTGGAGCGTCTGGCTATATGGAGAAATCCGGAGAAGTTTGAGAAAGGATATCAGACGCTTCAGGGGCTCTATGCGATTGGTTCCGGCGGATTGTTCGGAAGAGGACTTGGCGAGAGCATTCAAAAGCTTGGGTTTGTACCGGAAGCTCAGAATGATATGATTTTTTCGATTATCTGTGAGGAACTGGGACTTGTCGGAGCTGTTTTCATTATCGTGCTGTTTTTGATTTTAATCTGGAGATTCTTTGTCATCGCAACGCATGCGAAGGATTTATTTGGCGCGCTGATTTCGGCGGGAGCCATGGGGCACATCATGATTCAGGTCATCTTGAACATTGCGGTTGTGACTAACTCCATTCCGAATACGGGAATTACGCTGCCGTTTATCAGTTATGGAGGCACGTCGGTTGTCTTTCTTTTATTAGAAATGGGGCTTGTGCTGAGCGTGTCAAATCTGATAGAATAGTAAGATAAGCAGGAGGAGTACAATGGGTGAAAAGAAGAAAAAAAAGCAACAAAAGACAGGTGGAGGACATACACTTTATGCCATCGTAGTCCTGACATTGGCGCTTGCAATCCTTGTGATGGCGACACTGCTGTTATTCCATGTGCAGACGATTGAGATTCATGGAAACAAATATATCAAAAGCAGTACAGTGGCAGAAAGCATCCAGAGCGATAAGTATGCAACAAATACGCTTTATATCATGATGAAGAATGCACTTGGAAAAATCAAATATCCGCAATCGGTAGAATCGGCCAGCATCCGCATGAAAGCGCCTTGGAAAATCCAGGTGACGGTGAAAGAAAAAGAAGCTGCAGGATGCACGCTGATTGGAGAGAAATTCGTGATTTTTGATAAAAACGGGCTGGTTCTTGGGAAGTCTTCGGTTCAGCCGGATGGGATTCTGTATGTGGAAGGAATCCAGGCGGAGCGCGTGGAGGAGAACAAAGAACTTCCGGTAAAGGAGAAACGGATTTTCCGAAATATTGTGGATGCGTCGCAGGCGTTTGAAGAGTATTCGCTGACACCGGACCGGATTGTGTGCGACGGAGCGAATCTGACCGCGTATGTCGGTGATATCTGCATTCTGCTTGGAAGCGGAGATATGGAACTGAAGATAAATCAGCTTCCGGATATTCTTGCGAAGCTGGAAGGGAAAAAAGGAACTTTGAATCTGAGACATTACAATGAATCAACGGAAATTATCAGCTTCAAAGAAGGTGAATTCCCGAAAACGACGGAGGAACCGGCAGACCATACAGATAAGAAGTAAAAAAAATAAGAAAATAGGAAAAATGCTATTGATTATTTGAGGAAAAGTATATATTATATATCTATATGGCTGAGTTCGCCAGTAAAAAGGGAAGTATAAAGCAGAGAAATAAGGAACACAAAGGAGGAGAAACTCTTGTTAGAAATTAAAACAAATGAATCAGAAGCAGCAGCAAAAATAATTGTAATCGGTGTAGGCGGCGGTGGAAATAATGCCGTAAACCGAATGATTGATGAGCAGATTGCCGGCGTAGAATTTATCGCAATCAATACAGATAAACAGGCGTTACAGTTATGTAAGGCTCCAACACTTATGCAGATTGGAGATAAGCTTACAAAAGGACTTGGCGCAGGAGCAAAACCAGAAGTTGGTGAGAAAGCCGCAGAAGAAAGCTCAGAAGAAATCGCAGCAGCAATCAAGGGTGCGGACATGGTGTTCGTAACTTGTGGTATGGGCGGTGGAACAGGAACAGGCGCTACTCCTGTCGTTGCTAAAATCGCAAAAGACATGGGAGCCCTTACAGTAGGTGTTGTTACAAAACCTTTCCGTTTCGAATCCAAAGCTCGTATGAACAATGCGATTGCAGGAATTGAAAAATTAAAAGAGAGTGTAGACACACTCATCGTCATCCCGAATGACAAATTACTTGAGATTGTAGACAGAAGAACAACGATGCCGGAAGCGCTGAAGAAAGCAGATGAAGTATTGCAGCAGGGTATTCAGGGTATCACAGACTTGATTAACGTACCGTCACTTATCAACCTTGACTTTGCTGATATTCAGACAGTTATGATTGACAAGGGAATCGCACATATCGGTATCGGTAAAGGCAAAGGCGATGATAAGGCTCTTGAAGCTGTAAAAGAAGCAGTTGCCAGCCCACTTCTCGAGACAACAATCGCAGGTGCATCTCACGTTATCATCAACGTATCTGGAGATATCTCTCTTATGGATGCAAGTGATGCGGCAGAGTATGTACAGGAGCTTGCAGGAGAAGAAGCGAACATTATCTTCGGTGCTATGTACGACAGTGAAAAACAGGATGAGGCAACTGTTACGGTTATCGCGACAGGACTTCACAATGCAGGCGGCACAGCTTCTAAGTTAAAATCAAGATTAGAAGGACAGAAAGCTGCTTACCAGAATCCGTATCAGCAGAACGGATACCAGTCCAACATTCACCCATACCCGACAGAGCAGACAACAAGAACTGACATGGGTACACGCCCACAGTATCAGGCTCCGGAGCAGTCGTCTGAACCGAGAACATTCGGAACACAGACTCCTGTAACACCGGTGAGTAAAGTAAAAGAACAGTCCATTAAGATTCCTGACTTTTTCAAAAGATAAGAGAATACAGTAGTTGATTCAAAGCCATCGCGAAAGCGGTGGCTTTTTTGTCAAACTTTGACGGGAAAAAACAGGAATACCATACCAGTATCTGACAAAATTTGAAGCGAACAGGCGGTATAATACGAAAAGACCGGGGAGAAAGAAGGTGGAATGTGTATCATGAACTGTACATAGACGTATTTTTTTGTGTCAATTTTATGATGGACTATTTTCTGCTTTTGATTGGGAAACGGATATTGAAATGTTCTGCCACACAGGGCAATATCTGTATCGGAAGTCTGGCGGGAAGTGTTCTGACATGTGTGACAGTAGTTATATGGATTCTTCCATCTTGGGTCAAACTTATTATTTTTTATGCAGGAATTCCGGCTTTGATGCTGAAGATAGGACTCGGCATCCGGGGAGGCAGGGAATTTCTAAGGGGAGTGATAGGAATCTATATTGGAGGATTCCTTCTTGGAGGAGTATTCACATTTCTTCATCAATATGTGAGAGAAGGAAGCTTCTTTTTTGTCGTCGCGGTACTCAGTTATCATGCAGTACAAGGAATTTGGGGCTTTATTGTATGCATGCAGAGATTTCTGTCGTATCGATGTAAAGTTACGCTTCTGCTGAACGGGGGAGAATGTACAGTAGAAGCAATCATTGATACGGGAAATTGCCTGAGAGACCCGAAGAGCAACCGTCCGGTATGTGTGTTGGAAGAGGAGAAGATACATCCGTACATGACAGGAGAAGCCATCGCAAAGCTTCGGAAGATTCCGTTTTGTTCGGTGGGGCAGAAGGACGGACAGCTTCCGATTCTGGAGATTGAAGAAATGCGGATATATAAGGAAAAAGAATATCGGATTTCACATCCGGTCATTGGAATATGTGGGGAGAGTATTTCCGGAAGCGGAGAATATAGCATGATTCTGAATCCGGATATATTTTAGGAGGAAAGAAAATGATTATTAAGATAGGAGTGCCAAATCGGTTCAAATTGAAAGTAATGTCGAATTTTCGGACGATTTTGTTTCCGGATAGACAGGACATTCACTATATCGGGGGTTCGGAAGTGCTTCCGGCGCCGCTGGAAGTAGAGGAAGAGACGGCGGCGATTCAAAGCCTTGGAAGCGGTGAGGACGAGAAGGCGAAAAAGACATTGATTGAACATAATCTGCGCCTTGTTGTATACATAGCAAAGAAATTTGATAATACGGGAGTCGGGGTGGAGGATTTGATTTCCATCGGAACAATTGGGTTGATTAAGGCAATCAACACGTTCAATCCGACAAAAAATATTAAACTTGCGACCTATGCTTCCCGCTGTATTGAGAATGAGATTCTCATGTATCTGCGGAGAAATAACAAGACAAAGATGGAAGTGTCGATTGATGAGCCGCTGAATGTGGATTGGGATGGAAATGAACTGTTGTTATCCGATATTTTGGGGACGGAGGAAGACACGATTTACAAAGACCTGGAGACGGAGGTCGAGCATAAGCTCCTTCTGCGTGCGATTAACCGCCTTTCCGTCCGGGAACAGAGAATCGTGCAGATGCGGTTCGGAATCGGAACTCCGGATGGAGAGGAGAAGACTCAGAAAGAAGTCGCGGATATTTTGGGGATTTCCCAATCGTATATTTCCCGTCTGGAGAAGAAAATTATGCAAAGATTGAAGCGGGAAATGGTGAAATACGAATAGTCTGAAAAATATATTAAAAAAATGTTAATTTCCACATTTCCTGTCGGATTCGTGGTAAAATGGAAAGAAAAAAGGGGTTGGATGTATGAAGCTTACATTTATCGGTGCAGCCCATGAAGTGACTGGAAGCTGCCATTTACTGGAAGCCTGTGGAAAAAGAATTTTGATTGACTGCGGAATGGAGCAAGGTCAGGACATCTATGAGAATCAGGAGATTCCGGTGATGCCGGGAGAGATTGATTTCGTTCTTCTGACACATGCCCATATCGACCATTCAGGTTTAGTTCCTTTGCTTTGCCGGCAAGGGTTCCATGGACAGATTGTTACAACGTTTGCAACGTCAGACCTTTGCAACATTATGTTGCGTGATAGCGCCCACATCCAGGAATTTGAGGCAGAGTGGCGTAACCGTAAGGGAAGGCGTGCCGGCGCAGAACCTTATGTTCCGCTTTATGAGATGCAGGATGCGTTGGATGCCATTGAACTTCTGGCTCCTTGTGATTACGGACAGACGATAGATTTGTGCGACGGAATCCGCATCCGATTTACAGATGTGGGGCATCTTCTTGGTTCTGCATGTATTGAAATCTGGATTGAAGAGGAAGGAATCTCTAAGAAGATTGTATTTTCCGGTGATGTGGGAAATACAGACCAGCCGATTATCAAAGACCCGGGAGTTGTGGAAGAAGCGGATTATGTAGTGATTGAGTCCACATACGGAAACCGGACACATGGTGTGGAGCGTCCGGATTATGTGGGAGATTTCTCTAAGATTTTGCGGGAGACGTTTGATAAGGGAGGCAACGTAGTCATTCCGTCCTTTGCAGTCGGAAGAACACAGGAGTTGTTGTACTTTATTCGTGAAATCAAGGAGAAGAATCTGATACCGGAATATCCGGATTTTGATGTGTATGTAGATAGCCCATTGGCGATAGAAGCAACAAATGTGTTTACTAAGAATATGAAAGGTTGCTTTGATGAGGATGCAATGGCGTTGGTAGAGCAGGGAATCAACCCGCTTGTATTCCATGGTTTGAAGCTGTCTACTACGAGTGAGGATTCCAAGGCGATTAACTTTGATGAGAAACCGAAGGTCATTATCTCTGCCTCCGGTATGTGTGAAGCCGGCCGTATCCGCCACCATTTGAAGCATAATCTTTGGAGACCGGAATGTACGATTCTCTTTGTAGGATACCAGGCGGAAGGAACGCTCGGAAGAAAATTAATTGAAGGAGCGCCGCTTGTGAAAATCTTTGGTGAGGAAATCGAGGTCAATGCCCGGATTGAATCGCTAAAAGGAATCAGCGGTCATGCGGATATGAACGGATTATTAGACTGGCTGTCTCATTTTAAATCCGATATTTCACATGTATTCGTAGTACATGGAGAAGATGCGGTTACAGATGCGTTTGCACAGACCATCCACGATACGTTTGGATATGATGCGTTCGCACCGTATTCCGGAGGATGTGTAGACCTTGCGACGAATGTGATTCTGTCAGAAGGCGTGAAGGTACGTAAGAAAGTTGTGAAAGCTTCTACCCTTCGTGCCGCCAATGCATTTGCAAGAGTGGTTGCGGCAGGTAAACGACTCATGAGCGTTATCATGAAGAACGAGGGAGTTGCCAACAAAGACCTCGCCAAATTCGAATCCCAGATTCAGAATCTTGCGGATAAGTGGGACAGATAGACGCAAAAATATAAAATAGGACGTTCGTGGAACGTGATGTGAATAGAAAGAGCCATTTTGTGAATCCTTTTCTTAGAAAGAGAAGGAGGATACGAAATGGCTCTTAATAAAGTAGAAATTTGCGGCGTGAATACGTCCACGCTTCCGCTTCTTAAGGAAGAGGAGAAGGAGGCGCTGTTTGAAAAAATCAAACGGGGCGACGAGGAGGCAAAAGAAGAATATATCAAAGGAAACTTAAGACTTGTGTTAAGTGTGATTAAAAGGTTTTCGGGCAGCAATGAGAATCCGGACGATTTGTTTCAGATTGGCTGTATCGGCCTGATTAAGGCAATTAACAACTTCAATACAGAATTAAACGTGAAGTTTTCTACCTATGCGGTTCCCATGATTATCGGGGAAATCAGACGGTATATGAGAGACAATAATTCTATTCGGGTGAGCCGTTCGCTTCGTGATACTGCGTATAAAGCAATTTATGCAAGGGAAGGATATATGAAAAACCATCTAAAAGAGCCGACGATGGAAGAGATTTCAAAGGAAATTGGAATTGCAAAAGAGGATATCGTGCAGGCATTGGATGCGATTCAGATTCCGATGAGCCTTCAGGAACCGGTATATACGGACGGTGGAGACACCTTGTATGTGATGGACCAGTTGAGCGATAAGAAGAATAAAGAGGAGACGTGGGTGGAGGAACTTTCTCTGGCGGCTGCGATGGATAAGCTTGGAGAGCGGGAAAGAAATATTATTAAAATGCGTTTTTTTGAAGGAAGAACACAGATGGAAATTGCGGAAGATATTCATATTTCCCAGGCACAGGTAAGCAGGCTTGAGAAGAATGCGCTGAAAACTATGCGGCAATATTTGACAGAATAGAGGAAAATGAGAGGGAAACCATCGTTGTACGGACGGAAAAGCATTCGTATGACGATGGTTAAAATTTTACCTTTTTTTGATTTTCAGTTGAATTTTATGGAAAAGCATAATATTATATTGGGTATAAAGGAGAAAAGTCATGTATAAAGTATGTATATTCGATTTGGACGGGACGTTAACCGATACGCTGGAGTCCTTGACATACTCTGTGAATGCGACGCTTACGGAGCTTGGGCTTCCATCCATTACGATGGAGCAATGTCGGGAGTTTGTAGGAAACGGAGCGAAGGTACTCATTGAGAAGGCTCTGCGCGCTTCCGGAGACGAAAAACTTACACGTTTGGATGAGGGGATGGAAGTGTATCGACGCATATTTGGTGAGAATTGTACATATCATGTAGTACCTTATGATGGGATTCCTGAGATGCTCGATGCGTTGCGGGCGATGGATGTTCAGATAGCGGTTCTTTCTAATAAGCCCCATCTTCAGACTGTGGATGTGGTGGAGAAGATATTTGGAAAAGAGCGGTTTGCCTCCATTGGAGGACAGCGGGAAGGCATCGAGAGGAAGCCGAATCCGGCGGGAGTCTATGCTATCATAGAAGCCTTGCAGGTGGAGAAAGAAGAATGTCTTTATATCGGGGATTCGGAAGTCGATGTGGAGACTGCCAGAAGAGCAGGGGTGACCGGAATCGGAGTAACGTGGGGATTTCGTTCCAGGGATGTGTTAGAAAAAGCCGGAGCGGATTATATGGTAGATACGCCGCAGGAGCTTTTAAAAATTGTGAAAAATACAGAAAACATGAAGGAGGAACATTAGGATGTATGAGTATGATGAGGAGTGTTTAAACGTATTCTTGAAGAATCAGGGGCAGCTTTTTGACGAGCCTGTCGCAGAGACTTTGGAAGAGGCAGAGGCATTTCTGGAGGACTGCATGGCAGTAGTAGTGGATTCTATCGGGGAAATCAGAGACTACTTTGATGAAAGTGGAGCTGATGTGGATGGAATGTCTGATGAAGAACTGGAAGAAGCATCTGAAGTTTTTGCACTTCCGAACGGACAGTATCTCGTAGTTGAGGGATAGAACACGAAGAAGTTTTTACGTCATGAAAAAAGCCGGGTCATTACTTGACGACGGCTTTTTTTAATGCACGTTCCACTGCATCGACAATCATCTGGGATGTGTAAGGATTTTCCTTCGGATATGTCAATCCTTCGGTTGTCTGTTTTTCACAGATTTGGTCAGCCATATCTTCGATGGCAGGCTGAAGAAGCGGATACATGGCAGTGACAGCTTCGTTGAGGTTGACACAACGGATGGAACTGATTCTGTCATGGTCTACCGTTACTTCCATTTCGAGTTCATTGCTTCCAATCGTAACATTTTCTGTATAGATGCCGGGCATATACTCTTTGGAAGAATCGGTTGTCTTCTTGTCCTTCGGGAAAAACATAAATACAAGCAACAGGATGAAAAGGACTCCCAGGATGGCAAAAACAGCAGTGTAAATAATTTCTTTCATGTGCAGAACAACGATTTTCGTTTTTGAACTCATACGGACCTCCCAATCTATGTTGAATCATGTGATAACTTTGTATAATGTATGTGGAAAAAGGAGAAAATATTCCGTCCGGTGGGTGACAAAAGAGGATTGTTTTTGTAAAATATAAAGGATAGTGAAGAAGGAGAGGTAGAATATGTATATTATTGTAGGACTTGGAAATCCCACAGCGCAGTATGAAGGAACGCGTCATAACGTGGGATTTGACGTGATAGACAAGATTGCGGAAAAGAATCATATTTCGATGGATATTCGCAAGCACAGAGCATTTTGCGGAAAAGGTGTGATTGCAGGGCAGAAAGTTATTCTTGCCAAGCCGCAGACTTATATGAACTTAAGCGGAGAGAGTGTGAGAAGTCTTATAGATTATTATAAAATCGATGAGGAAGAGGAGCTTATTGTGATTTACGACGATATCAGTCTGGACGTGGGACAGCTTCGGATTCGAAAGAAAGGAAGCGCCGGAGGTCATAACGGAATCAAGAATATTATCGCCCATCTGGGGCATTCTGTATTCCCGAGAATTAAGGTGGGAGTTGGTGAGAAGCCGAAGCATTATGATTTGGCGGACTATGTGCTGGGACATTTTACGAAAGAGGAGCAGGAAGTCATGGAAGAAGGGTACCGTAAGGCTTCCGATGCAGTTGAAATGATGGTAAGCGGAGAAATTGATGCCGCGATGAATGAGTATAACAAGAAGGTAAAATAAGTATGCGAAGTTTTACAGAACCGCTGAGGGAACTGGCGGAATTTGAGACAATCCAACAGGAGATAAAAAAAGAGAAGGGCATGGTACAGATTGCGGGCTGTGTGACTTCTCAGAAAACACATTTGATGTACGCCCTTGGCGATGGTTTTCCGAAGAAAATCATCGCTGTTTCCAGTGAGGGAAAGGCGAAAGAGATTTGTGAAGAATATAAATTTCTGGATGAACAGGTATATTACTACCCACCGAAGGATTTGCTGTTTTATCAGGCGGATATTCGGGGAAAAGTGCTTCTTCAACAACGGATGAGTGTCATTCAGTCGGTTCTGGAAGGAGAAGACGTTACGGTTGTCACAAGCTTTGACGGATTCATGGATTCGTTGCTTCCGATTGAGAAGATACGGGAGAGAATCATCACGCTTCGAAGCGGCGATACGGTGGATTTGGAGAAGCTGATAGAACAGATTGCTTTTCTCGGTTATGACAGAGAGGTGCAGATTGAGGGAGCGGGGCAGTTTGCGGTCCGGGGCGGAATTCTGGACGTATTCCCGCTGACGGAAGAGGTGCCAATCCGGATTGAGTTCTGGGGAGATGAAATCGATTCTATCCGTACCTTTGATGTGGATAGCCAACGTTCCATTGAGAATCTGGAGGAGATTGAAATCTATCCGGCGACGGATTTCCCGGAGGAGGAAGGAAGAAGAGTATCGTTTTTAGATTATTTTGACCGGGAGGAAAGCATTCTCTTCCTGGATGAACCAGCAAGACTCCTGGAAAAGGGGCAGGGTGTAGAAGAAGAATATCTGGAAGCGCAGAAAAACCGTCTGGAAGCAGGCATGGAAGTGACGGATATCAGGATTCCTCTGTATCATACGAAAGAAATCATAGAGAAGATGAACGGGTGTTATTGTGTTGGATTCAGCACATTGGAAACGAGAGTCAAAGAATTCAAGACGAATAACCTGCACAGTATTCCGACAAAAAGCGTGAATCCATATAACAATAGCTTTGAAATGTTGACGAGAGATTTGAAGCGGTTAAAAAGAACCGGATATCGGGTTGTGCTGTTATCCGGTTCCAGAACGAGAGCGAGACGTCTGGCAGAAGATTTGCGTGATTATGACTTGAGCAGTTTTTACAGTGAGGATAGAGAGCGTCTTGTCATGCCGGGAGAGATTATGGTGACATTCGGTCATGTGACGGAAGGATATGAGTACACGATGCTCAAATTTACCGTTATCGCAGAGACGGATATTTTCGGACGAGGGAAGAAGAAGCGCAAGCGCAAGATTTACGAAGGACAGAGAATCCAGAGCTTTTCGGAACTGAAGGTCGGAGATTATGTCGTACATGAAAACCATGGACTCGGAATCTATCAGGGAATTGAGAAGATGGATATCGATAAGACATCGAAAGATTATATGAAGATTGCATACGCCGGAGGAAGTAATCTCTATATACCCGCCACACAGCTAGACCTGATTCAGAAGTATGCGGATGCCGATGCGAAGAAGCCGAAACTGAACCGTCTGGGAACCCAGGAATGGACGAAGACGAAGACGAAGGTGCGGGGCGCGGTCAAAGAGATTGCGAAGGACCTGGTGGAGCTCTACGCGGCGCGGCAGAAGGAAGAAGGATTCGTGTATGGTCCGGATACGGTTTGGCAGAAGGAATTTGAAGAAATGTTCCCGTTTGAGGAGACGGAAGACCAGCTTGTGACAATCGACGCGGTGAAAAAGGATATGGAGAGCACGAAAATCATGGACCGTCTTGTCTGTGGAGACGTGGGATACGGGAAGACGGAAGTTGCGATTCGCGCGGCGTTTAAGGCGGTGCAGGAGAGTAAACAGGTGGTATACCTTGTTCCGACCACGATTCTGGCGCAACAGCACTATAATACATTCGTACAGCGTATGAAGGAGTTTCCGGTCAGAATCGATTTGATGTGCAGATTCCGGACATCTGCGCAGCAGAAGAAAACGATAGAAGACACGAAGAAAGGGCTGGTGGATATTATCATCGGCACGCATCGGGTGTTGAGTGACGATATGAAATTCAAAGACCTGGGGCTTCTGATTATCGACGAAGAGCAGAGATTTGGGGTGCAGCACAAGGAAAAAATCAAGAAACTGAAGGAAAATGTAGATGTCCTGACGCTGACTGCCACACCGATTCCACGAACGCTCCACATGAGCCTTATCGGAATTCGAGACATGAGTGTGCTGGAAGAAGCGCCGCAGGACCGTATGCCGATTCAGACTTATGTGATGGAATACAATGACGAGATGGTGCGGGAAGCGATTCAGAGGGAGCTTTCGCGGCAAGGACAAGTGTATTATGTATACAATAAAGTGAAAGACATCGAGGACGTTGCCGACAGAATCCAAAGTCTCGTGCCTGAGGCGGTGGTAGCTTATGCGCATGGACAGATGAGTGAGCATCAGTTGGAACAGATTATGTTTGACTTTATCAATGGAGAAATCGATGTACTCGTCTCCACGACAATCATAGAGACGGGGCTTGATATTTCCAATGCCAATACGATGATTATTCACGAAGCGGATAAGCTGGGGCTTTCCCAACTCTACCAGCTTCGCGGGCGTGTCGGGCGTTCTAACCGTATGGCGTACGCGTTTATGTTGTACAGGAGAGACAAAATGCTGAAAGAAGTGGCGGAAAAACGTCTCGCCGCAATTCGGGAATTTACAGACCTTGGTTCCGGATTTAAGATTGCCATGCGGGATTTGGAGATACGAGGAGCCGGCAATCTTCTTGGAGCGGAGCAGCATGGACATATGGAGGCGGTCGGATACGACCTCTATTGTAAAATGCTGAATGAAGCGGTCAAACATTTGAAAGGGGAAATCGAAGAGGAAGAACCGTATACCACGACCATTGATTTGAACGTAGACGCTTACATTCCGGCATCCTATATTCCGAATGAATACCAGAAGCTGGATATCTATAAACGAATTGCCAGCATTGAGAATGAGGAAGAGATGGACGATATGGTGGAGGAACTTATCGACCGTTTCGGAGACATTCCGAGAAAAGTACAGCAGCTCTTGAATATTGCGGCACTAAAGGCACAGGCGCATCGTGCGTATCTCGTTGCAATCGAACAAAAAGGAGAGCAATATAAGTTTATCATGTATGAAAAAGCAAAAGTAAAGGCGGAGAGAATCCCGCTTCTTTTGCAGCAATTCAAAGGGAATCTGACGTTTAAGAACGATGAGAATCCGTATTTCCTCTATGAGAAGAAAGGAAAGAATAAAAAAGAAAAGGATGAAAATATCCTGGAATGTGTAAAAAGTGTGATAAGTGGCATTCAGGGATTGATTGAGTAGGAGAAAGACGGTATAATAATCTACTAGTGAAAGTATTAGCGAATGAAAATCAAGGAGGATATTATGGGTGATGTAAAGAGAAGAACTGCGGCATTCGCTGCGGCTGCAGTATTGGCGTTCTCTGCTTTGACAGGCTGTGGAACCGACATAGATAACGGAGCAACGGTTGTGACAATCGGAGAGGATAAGGTGACGATGGATGTCGCCAACTTTTTTGCAAGACATCAGCAGGCGATTGCACAGATGCAGTATGGCTCTATGCTTGGAGAAGACTTCTGGGGGATGTCTCTTTCAGAAGGCGGGGCAACGATGGAAGAGGATGTGAAAGAAAATATTCTGACAACATTAGAGCAGATGTATGTACTGGAAGACCACATGGGAGATTATGGTGTGGAACTCACGAAGGATGAGAAAGCGAAGATTCAGGAGACTGCGAAGAAATTCATAGAGGCCAATAGTGAAGAAGCGCTTGAGAAGGTATCCGGAAGCGAGGAGACAGTGAGTCGTGTGTTGGAGCTTGTCACGATTCAGGAGAAGATGCGTCAGGCGATGATAGCGGATGTGGACACCAATGTCAGTGATGAAGAAGCGGCACAGAAGAGTATGCAATATGTTCTCTTCTCCTTCTCGAAGACAGATGCAGAAGGCAAATCCACAACGATGTCTGATAAAGAAAAGAAAGAATTGAAGTCGAAGGCAGAGGCGTTTGCAGCGGCTGCCGCGAAAGCAGACGATTTCGAAGCGTTGGCAAAAGAACAGGGACAGACTGCAAGCACGTTGACATTCGACGGGGAGCAGAAGAATCCGTCCGAGGAGTTTATCAAAGCGGCAGATGCGTTAAAAGAAGGCGAAGTGACAAAGGTCATTGAGAATGAGAACGGATATTATGTCGGAAAGCTGACAAGTCTTTTTGACAAGGAGGCGACCGAGCAGGAAAAGACAAATATTGTATCCGAACGCCAGAATAAAAAATATCAGGAAGTTCTGGATGGTTTTATGAAGAAGGCAGATATCAAAGTGAATGAAAAAGAATGGGAAAAAGTAAGCTTTGAGAAGCTGGACGTCACAATGAAACAGCCGCAGGAAGAAAAAACAGAGAAATAGAGCGTAAAATAAAAAGAACGGGGACGAATCTGATAAGATTCCTTTCCGTTCTTTTTATGAAATAGGGAATTCCTGATTATGCGAAGAATGTCAGGAGAAGTTCGTTGACAAGTTTGCCATCCGCTTTTCCTTTTACTTTCGGCATGAGAACTTTCATAATTTTTCCCTTATCTTTTGCTGTCGGAGTTTCGATTTCAAGTTCTGCAAGTGTGGACTGAATGACTTCTTTGATTTCGTCCTCGCTCATAAGCTTTGGCGCATACTGCTCTAAAACTGCAAGGCGTTTTTTGCAGTCTTCAATGATATCTTCCCGGTCAGCAGGAGTCATTTCAAGAGTTTCTTTTGTCTGTTTGATTTCCTTCATGATAACCTGGATTTCTTCTTCTTCCGTTAAGTCGGCGCGTTTGTCGATGGCTTTGTTCTTCAGAGAAGCCAAAAGTGCAGATAATGTTTCTTTCGTATCTTTGTCTTTTGCTTTCATGGCAGCAACCATGGCGCTTCTTACTTCCTCTATTTTGCTCATAGCATATCCCTCCGTCATTATAAAAATTGCCTGTATAGCACTTCTTAAATTTTAACAGAAGGAAGTAGGATTTTCAATAGAGAGTCTTGAAGAGAAAAATAATTGCATAAAAATTCCTTTCTTTACAGATACTATTTCCAAAATTGGAAAGTATAGTAAATGGAGGAGTTTTGATATGAAAGCGACAGGGATTGTAAGGCGTATTGATGATTTGGGAAGAGTGGTTGTGCCAAAGGAGATTCGGAGAACCTTCCGAATACGGGAAGGAGACTCTTTGGAAATATTTACCGGTCAGGAGGGAGAGATTATTTTGAAAAAATATTCTCCAATGAAAGAGCTGGCAGATTTTTCTGTGGATTATGTGGAAAGTATTGCCAGAACTACCGGATATACCGTCTGTGTAACCGATAAGGAAAAGGTGGTTGCAGCGGCAGGAAATGGGAAAAGACAGTTACTGGAACGGGAAGTTCATCCAAAGCTTCGGATGGCGATGGAAGCGAGGGAGGAGATACTCGCTTCTTTGAGAGAGAAGGACTATCGGGATGTTGTACTCAATCAGGAAGAGTCCTATCCGTTCCAGGCGGCTGCGCCCGTTATCCGGGAGGGAGATGTGGTAGGAAGTGTGGTGATTCTTTCGAAAGACACAAAGAAACCGTTTGGGGAATCCGAGCTTCTTCTCGTGCGGACGGCGGCAGGATTTCTCGGACGTCAGATGGAAGAATAGAAAAAAGAAGAGGAATACGCTGGAATAAAAGCCTTCGGACAATCATAGATTGTGTTAGAGGAAAAGGATAGGGAGGGATTGGACATGGAAAAGAATGGGGGAAAACAGTCAAAAGCCGTCTGGATATTGAAGGCGCTTCTGATTTCCTACGTTGTGACAGGAGTCTTTCTTCTGATTCTTGCGCTTTTACTATATAAGTTCAATCTGGAAGAGCAGAAGGTGACGATGGGGATTGTCTTGACCTATGTGGTTTCCACATTTGCAGGAGGGCTGGTTCTTGGAAAATTCGTAGGTGAAAGACGGTTTTTCTGGGGGCTTATCCTGGGAAGCGTTTATTTTTTACTTCTTCTCGGAGTTTCCGTTGCAGTAAACCACGATTTTGGAAGCGATGGAATGAATTTGATTACAACGATGCTCCTCTGTGCAGGAGGCGGAATGATTGGCGGGATGGTTTCCTGAAAAAAATACTTTAAAAATAAAAGGTTCTATGTTATAATAATCTAAGTTAATGTAGAACAAGGAGGAATCGGTATGAAACACATTAAAACATTAAATACACAGACATTGAACAATACAATGAAAAAAGGCGGATGTGGAGAATGCCAGACATCTTGCCAGTCAGCATGTAAGACATCATGCACAGTTGGAAATCAGACTTGCGAACAGAAGAGATAGTGGAAATCATATAACAGGATAGATTGCAGATTTGTGTAATCTTCGCGCGTAAGCAGCGACAGAGTCGCTGCTTTTTCCACGTTGAGAAAGGAGAATTATTTTGATTCATCAGTATAAGAACAATGGATACAACATCGTCCTGGATGTGAACAGCGGTTCTGTCCATGTAGTAGACGATATGTGCTATGATATCATCGCACAGCTTGATAAACAGAATGTAGAAGAAAATCAGGGGATTTTAGAAGAGTCATCCACATTAGAAGGTGTAAAAGAGGCGTTAAAAGACTGCTATCCGGAGGCGGAGATAGAAGAGGCGCTGGAAGATATCAAGGAGCTTACAAAAGCAGGACAGCTTTTCACAAAAGATATTTATGAACAGTATATCGGAGATGTGAAGAAGAGAAAGACGGTTGTAAAAGCGCTTTGTCTCCATATCGCACATGATTGTAACCTTGCCTGCAAATATTGCTTTGCAGAAGAAGGAGAATATCATGGAAGAAGAGCCTTGATGTCATTTGAGGTCGGAAAGAAAGCCCTTGACTTCCTCATTGCAAATTCCGGAAACAGAAGGAATCTGGAAGTCGATTTCTTCGGTGGAGAGCCGCTTATGAACTGGCAGGTTGTCAAAGACCTGGTAGCTTACGGAAGAGAGCAGGAGAAGATTCATGATAAGAACTTCCGTTTTACCGTAACGACAAACGGCGTGCTTTTGAACGATGAGATTCAGGAATTCATCAATCAGGAGATGGACAACGTCGTATTAAGTCTGGACGGAAGAAAAGAAGTCAACGACCATATGCGTCCGTTTAGAAACGGAAAGGGAAGTTATGACTTAATCGTGCCGAAGTTCCAGAAGCTTGCAGAGAGCCGCGACCAGCAGAAATACTATATCCGCGGTACGTTTACGAGAGAGAATCTTGACTTCTCAAAAGACGTGCTCCATTTTGCAGATTTGGGCTTCGAGCAGATTTCCATCGAACCGGTTGTAGGGGAAGACAGCGATTTCTATTCTATCAAAGAAGAAGATTTGCCGAAGATTTTTGAAGAGTATGATATTCTTGCGAAAGAATTGATTCAGAGAGAAAAAGAAGGAAGAGGCGTGAATTTCTTCCACTTTATGATTGACCTTGAGGGCGGTCCTTGTATCTCCAAACGTCTGTCAGGATGCGGTTCCGGAACGGAATACTTGGCAGTGACTCCTTGGGGAGACTTATATCCTTGTCACCAGTTTGTAGGGGATGAAGCGTTCCTGATGGGAAATGTAGACGAAGGAATTACGAAGCCGGAGATTGCCGAAGAATTCAGAGGATGCAGCGTATATTCAAAAGAAAAATGTAAAAATTGTTTTGCAAAATTCTATTGCAGTGGTGGATGTATGGCAAATGCACATAAATTTCATGGTTCCATTCATAATACATACGATATCGGATGTGAGATGGAGAGAAAACGGATTGAATGTGCAATTATGATGAAGGCTGCACTGGCAGAGTAAGGAGTGGGAAAATGAAGAAAAACAAAAGTATAATCAGCCTCATTCTTGTGGTGCTTCTGACGGCGCTTCTTGGCTTTACAACTGTAGTCGGCTTAGGAAGCAAGCACACAGGAGCGGCGAAAAATATTAAACTTGGTCTGGACCTTGCCGGTGGTGTCAGCATTACGTATCAGGCGAAGGGTGAGACTCCATCCGACAGCGAGATGAAGGATACGGTCTATAAACTTCAGAAACGTGTGGAACAGTACAGTACGGAAGCCGGCGTTTATCAGGAGGGCGACGACCGTATTACGATTGAGATTCCGGGTGTGACAGATGCCAATGAGGTATTGGAGGAGCTTGGAAAGCCGGGGTCATTGGAATTTCAGGATGAGACGGGAAAAGTGGTATTAGAAGGAACAGATGTGAAAACTGCCACAGCGAAAATCATCGAAGAAGATACCGGAACAAAGCGTAACATCGTAGAATTGAATCTGACTGAGACAGGAAAGAAGAAGTTCGCGGATGCAACGAAGGCAAACATCGGAAAACCGATTAATATCGTTTATGACGGAGAAATTATCAGCAATCCGATGGTAAATGAAGCAATCACAGGCGGACAGGCCGTAATTAGCGGTGACTTTACCTATGAAGAAGTGGAAGAGCTCGCTTCCACCATCCGTATTGGTGGTTTGAAGGTTGAATTGGAAGAGCTGAATTCCAGCGTAGTAGGAGCCCAGCTCGGAGAAGAGGCAATCAGTACAAGTTTACTTGCCGGAGCGCTCGGTCTTTTGGTTATCTTCATTTTTATGTGTGTGGTATACAGACTTCCTGGATTTGCATCCAGCATCGCGCTCTGCATTTACACAGGAATTGTGCTTGTAGCATTGAATGCATTTGATATTACTCTGACCCTTCCGGGTATCGCAGGTATCATCCTTGGTATCGGTATGGCAGTGGATGCAAACGTAATTATTTTCGCGAGAGTAAAAGAAGAACTTGCGGCGGGAAGAAATGTCAAGACGTCGTTAAAGACCGGTTTCAAGAAGGCGTTATCTGCAATTCTGGATGGTAATGTGACGACATTGATTGCGGCGCTTGTTCTTGGATTGATGGGAACGGGAAGCGTCAAAGGTTTCGCGCAGACATTGGCGCTTGGTATTGTAGTTTCCATGTTCACAGCGTTAGTCATTACAAGAGTGATTATTTTCTCTCTGTATGAAATCGGATGCAAGAGCGAGAAATTATACGGAGCCCAGAAGGAAAGAAAGACCATCGATTTCCTTGCGAAGAAGAAGGTATTCTTCGGTATTTCCATTGCGCTTGTGTTAAGCGGATTTGTTGCGATGGGAATCTTCGCGGCAAAGGGCGATGGAGCTTTGAATTACAGTCTGGAATTCAAAGGAGGAACTTCTACGAATGTGACGTTTAACGAAGACTACTCCATCAAAGAGATTGACTCTCAGATTGTGCCAATCATCGAGAAGACAACCGGAGACAGAAATGTACAGACACAGAAGATTAAAGGAACGAATCAGGTTGTAATCAAGACACAGACATTGGATTTAAATAAGCGTGAAGCAATGAACAAAGCGCTTGTAGAGAAGTTTGGAGTGGATGAGAAAAAGATTACATACAACAACATCAGCTCTACAGTCAGCTCGGAAATGAGAAGAGATGCAGTCGTTGCGGTTCTGATTGCGACGGCATGTATGCTTGTATACATCTGGCTTCGATTCAAAGATTTCCGGTTTGCAAGCAGCGCCATTATCGCGTTGCTCCATGATGTGCTGGTTGTCCTTACATTCTATGCGATTGCGAGAGTTTCCGTTGGAAATACCTTTATCGCATGTATGCTGACGATAGTCGGTTATTCTATCAATGCGACGATTGTCATTTTTGATAGAATTCGTGAAGAGAATAAGACGAAATCCAGAAAAGATACGCTGGAGGATGTCGTAAACAGAAGTATCACACAGACACTTACAAGAAGTATTTATACATCCTTTACAACGTTTGTAATGGTAGCGCTTCTCTTTGTGATGGGTGTAAGCTCTGTCAAAGAATTTGCAGCGCCACTCATGGTTGGCGTAGCGGTCGGAGCATTCTCTTCCGTATGTATTACAGGTGCCCTTTGGTACGTTATGAAAACAAAAGGAAATCGCGCAGGCAAAGCGGGAGCAAGATAGATAAGAAGCGGGAGATGTTCAGTCTCCCGCTATTGTTAAATAGAGAGGTTTTACGAAGGAGAACGAGATGGAGAAATGGTTTTTGACAAGAAAAGGTGCAGATTTCCAGAAGATTAGCCAGACGTTTCATATCAGTCCGATTCTTGCGAGATTAATCCGCAATCGTGATATTGTAGGGGATGAGGCGATTGAACTGTATCTCAATGGAACAATCGCAGAACTTTACGATGGAATCCTGATGAAGGATATGGACGTTGCGGTGTCTGTTTTGCAGGAAAAATTGAAAGAAGGGAAAGAAATCCGAGTCATCGGTGATTACGATATCGATGGAATCAACGCCACTTATATTCTGATGGAGGGGGTGAAAGAGCTTGGGGGGAAGGTAAGCATTGACATCCCGGACCGGATGAAGGACGGTTATGGACTGAACCGGACTTTGATTGACAGGGCATTTGATGATGAGATTGATACTATCATCACGTGTGATAATGGAATTGCAGCGAAAGATGAAATCGCGTATGCCAAGAGTCTCGGCATGACGGTGATTGTGACAGACCATCATGAAGTGCCTTACGAAGAGACGGAAGATGGGATTCGGCATCTTCTTCCGGCGGCAGATGCGGTTGTGGACCCGAAGCGTGGAGACTGTGAATATCCGTTCCCGAATCTTTGCGGAGCCGCAGTTGCGTATAAACTGATAGAAACATTATTCAATGTGGAAGGGAAAGATGTGGAAGACATCGATTACCTGATGGAAAACGTAGCGATTGCGACCGTCGGAGACGTGATGGACCTTGTGGGAGAGAACCGCATTTTTGTGAAGCAGGGGCTTGAAATGCTGAAACGTACGAAAAATCTTGGATTAAAAGCCTTGATGGAATGTACCGGTATCCAGGTGGAACGTCTCTCCGCGTACCATATCGGATTCGTGTTAGGACCATGTCTGAATGCAAGCGGAAGACTGGATACAGCGAAACGAGCCATCGAACTTTTATGTGCGAAAACAAAACGGGATGCCGACATCCTTGCGGGAGATTTGAAAGCGCTGAACGATAGCAGAAAAGATATGACGGCACAGGCGGTGGAAGATGCGGTTGAGATGGTGGAACATACGGAATTGGGAAAAGACAGAGTCCTTGTGCTCTATCTTCCGGAATGCCATGAAAGTCTTGCAGGGATTGTGGCAGGGCGTGTGAGAGAAAAATATTATAAACCGGTGTTTGTGTTGACGGAGGCGGAAGATGGGGTGAAAGGCTCCGGACGCTCGATTGAGGCGTATCACATGTATGAAGAGATGAACCGGTGCAAAGATTTGTTTACAAAGTTCGGCGGACATAAGCTTGCGGCAGGGCTCTCGCTTCCGGAAGAAAATGTGGAAGCATTCCGCAGACGTATGAACGAAAATTGTCGATTGACAGAGGACGATTTGTGCGAGAAAGTGTCGATAGATATGCAGCTTCCGCTGGCTTATGTGAACGAAACTCTTGTGGAGGAACTGGAGTGTTTAGAACCGTTCGGAAAAGGGAATCCTAAGCCTGTATTCGCAGAAAAGGATGTGGCCATTCATCAGACGAGAGTGCTGGGGAAAAATCGGAATGTGCTGAAGCTTCTCGTGAGCGATGTGCATGGAACGAAGATGGAAGCCTTGTATTTCGGTGATGTGGAGCAGTGCCTGGAAACGATAGAGAAGAAAAACGGAAGAATGAATCTTACATATTATCCGGATATCAACGAGTATATGGGAAGAAAAACACCACAGATTATCATTCAAAATTATCAGTAATTAGTAAAACGCGATTAGTAAAGCGCGATTCGTTGATAATTCGCGGAAAAAGTGCTATAATATATGTCATATTTTGTAGAAAACGGAGGCCTGTTTATGAAGCCAATAGAAGAATATGTAAGAAGTATTCCGGATTTTCCGGAGGAAGGAATTATCTTTCGAGATGTGACAAGTATTTTAGAAGATGCAGAAGGGCTGCATCTTGCCATTGATTTGATACAGGAGAAGATTGGAGACACAGAATTTGATATTGTTGTAGGTCCGGAGTCCAGAGGATTTATTTTTGGAATGCCGGTGGCATATAATCTTTGCAAATCCTTTGTGCCGGTTCGGAAGAAAGGAAAACTTCCTTGCGAGACCGTTTCCATGGAGTATGAGCTGGAATACGGAAGCGCAGAGATTGAAGTGCATAAGAGCGCAATCAAACCGGGACAAAAAGTCGTCATCGTGGATGACCTTATGGCGACAGGCGGAACGATGGAAGCCATCATCAAACTCATTGAGCAGCTTGGCGGCGAGGTTGTGAAAATTGTATGCCTGATGGAACTTGCCGGTTTGAAAGGAAGAGAGAAACTACACGCATACGATATGGAGTCTGTGATTCTGTATCCAGGAAAATAAGAGGAACGAGGAGGTGCCGGTATGTCAGAGAATAGCATTGTACAAAATCCATATGAGAATCTGAAAATCGTGGATGGGCATGCGGTGAAGAATCCGGAGGATTATCAGGACCCGGAGCAGTTATATAAAGTATTGGTAGAACGGATTCGAAAATATCATCCGTCAGAGGATTTGTCTTTGATTGAGAAGGCTTATACCATTGCGAAGGATGCGCACGAAGGACAATTCCGTAAGTCCGGAGAGCCCTATATCATCCACCCGATTTCAGTTGGAATTATTCTGGCGGAGCTTGAGATGGATAAGGAGACCATTGCGGCAGGAATCCTTCATGACGTCGTAGAAGATACGGTCATGTCGTCGGAAGAGATTGCAGCGATATTCGGTACGGAGGTGGCACTTCTTGTAGAAGGGGTTACGAAGATTGGTCAGCTCTCTTATTCGAAGGATAAGGATAAGCTGGAGATGCAGGCGGAGACACTTCGTAAGATGTTTCTTGCGATGTCAAAAGATATCCGAGTCATTTTGATTAAGTTGGCAGACCGTCTTCATAACATGCGTACAGCACAGTTCTGGCCGCCGCACAAGCAGAAGGAAAAGGCGCAGGAGACGATGGATATCTATGCTCCGATTGCACAGCGTCTTGGTATTTCGAAGATTAAGACAGAGCTGGACGACCTTGCGTTAAAATATTCCCAGCCGGAAGTATTCTATGATTTAATCAATCAGTTGAATGCGAGAAAGACGGAGAGGGACGAGTTCGTACAGCAGATTGTCGCGGAAGTGTCCAAGCACATGAAAAATGGTGGGATTGACGCGGTAGTTTACGGTCGAGTAAAGCATTTTTTCAGTATTTATAAAAAGATGGTCAATCAGAATAAAACGGTAGACCAGGTGTATGACTTATTTGCCATTCGTATCATCGTGAAGACTGTGAAGGATTGCTATGCGGCGCTCGGTGTGATTCATGAGATGTATACGCCGATTCCGGGACGATTCAAAGACTATATTGCGATGCCGAAGCCGAATATGTACCAGTCGCTGCATACGACGCTTATGGGGCCGTCCGGACAACCGTTTGAGATTCAGATTCGTACGGAAGAGATGCATAAGACGGCAGAGTACGGTATTGCAGCCCACTGGAAATATAAAGAATCCGGCGGAAGTGCAAAGAATGTCCAGACAAGGGCAGAGGAGAAGCTGACCTGGCTCAGACAGATTCTGGAATGGCAGCAGGATTCCGATAATCGGGAATTCATGTCGCTCTTAAAGGGAGACCTGGATTTGTTTGCAGAAGACGTTTACTGTTTTACTCCGAATGGAGATGTGAAGAATCTTCCGAACGGTTCTACTCCGATTGATTTTGCTTATGCGATTCACAGTGCGGTCGGCAATAAGATGGTTGGTGCAAGAGTCAATAACAAGCTTGTGCCTATCGATTATAAGATTCAGAATGGAGACCGCATCGAGATATTGACTTCGCAGAATTCCAAAGGACCGAGTAGAGACTGGCTGAACGTTGTGAAAAGTACACAGGCGAAAAACAAGATTAACCAGTGGTTTAAGAAGGAATTTAAAGAAGAGAATATCGTACGCGGAAAAGAAATGCTCTCCGCATACTGTAAGGCGAAGGGACTTGTTCTGAGCGATATTTTAAAACCAAAGTATCAGCAGGTCGTACAGAAAAAATACGGTTTTAGAGATTGGGAAGCTGTTCTCGCAGCCCTTGGACATGGAGGACTGAAAGAAGGACAGATTGCGAACCGTCTTCAGGAAGAATATAACAAAGACCACAAAGAGGCGATTACGGACGAGACGATACTGGAGCGCGTGTCCGAAGCTTCCAGGAATACGGTGCATGTCACAAAATCAAAGAGTGGAATTGTCGTAAAAGGGATTGACGATATGGCAGTCCGTTTTTCAAGATGCTGTAATCCGGTGCCGGGCGATGAGATTGTCGGGTTTGTGACGAGAGGACGCGGGATGTCTATCCACAGGACCGACTGTGTAAATATCATTCATTTGTCAGAATCGGAAAGAGCGCGTCTGATTCCGGCAGAATGGGAGCAGTCAGATGAGAAAGGCAACGGACTTTACATGGCGGAAATCAAAATGTATGCTCATGACAGACAGGGAATGCTCATGGAGATTTCCAAGATTTTTACAGAGAATAAGATTGATGTGAAGAATATGAACGTTCGTACGAGCAAGAAAGGAACGGCGACAGTTGAGATGGGATTCATCGTACACAGCAGAGAGGAGCTGACGAAGATTATCGAGAAGCTTCATCAGTTGGAAGGTGTCATCGATATCGAACGTGCGGTAGGTTAGGAGAGACAGATGAAGATAGAAATATTTGTAACGGGAATTATCAGTACAAATTGTTACGTTGTCTCCAATGAGGAGACGAAAGAGGCGGTTATCATAGACCCGGCGGCATATCCGAAAAAGATGAAAAGCTATTTGCAGGAGAATGAACTCCAGGTAAAAGCGATTCTTCTGACACATGGACACTTTGACCATATTATGGGAATCGATGGAATTCTGGAAGATTTTAAGGTGCCGGTTTATGTGCATGAAGAGGAAGCAGAATTGATTGCGGACCCGATTTTAAACGAATCCAATACGTACACGAACGGGTATACATACGAGAAAGCGGAGTATCTCCATGATGGACAGACTTTAGATTTGATTGGATATCAGTTTCAGGTGATTCACACTCCTGGACATACAAGCGGCGGCGCATCATACTATGTAGAAAGCGAAAAAGTTTTGTTTAGCGGAGACACGCTGTTTCATGGCTCTGTTGGAAGAACAGACTTTAAGACAAGCAGTATGTCCGCTCTGGTACATTCGATTCGTGAGAAACTATTCCTTCTTCCGGATGAGACGGTTGTGTATCCGGGGCATATGGGAGCAACAACGATTGGAACGGAGAAACAGATAAATCCGTATGTGTAATACAGTACAACGTTAAGGGGACGCGACTTTTGAAGTGACGTCCTCTTATTGTTAAAGTTGTTAAAGAAGTATGTGAAATTCAGAGAAGAGGAGGAGCGTCTATTGGAAAAAAATGAAATCGTATTATTTGAGACAAAGGATAAGGCAATTTCGTTGCCGGTAAAAGTGGAAGACGAGACAGTTTGGCTTAATCGGAGTCAAATGGCTGAATTGTTCGGAAGAGATGTAAAAACGATAGGAAAGCATATTCATAATGCTTTTAAAGAAGAATTAGAAGATACGAATGCAGTTGTCGCAAATTTTGCGACAACTGCAGCAGATGGAAAGACATATCAAGTAGAGTATTATAGTCTTGATATGATTATCTCTGTAGGTTATCGTGTAAAATCAAAGCGAGGAGTTGAATTCCGAAAATGGGCGAGCGGTGTTTTAAAGGACTACATAATAAAAGGCTACGCTGTGAATAATAATCGCATCAATCAGCTTGGAGATGTGATACAGATTATGAAACGGACGCAGAACTCTTTAGATGGTCAGCAAGTGTTATCTGTTATTGAAAAATATAGTGAGGCATTAGAGCTTTTAGATTCTTATGACCATCAGAATATGACGAGACCAAAAGGTAATAAAGCTACTTATGAATTGACTTATGAAGAATGCAAAGATGTCATATCACAAATGCGCTTTGGGAATGAATCGGATTTATTTGGCAAGGAAAAAGATGATTCGTTTAAGGGAAGCATTGGTAATATTTATCAGTCGTTTGGTAATGAAGATTTGTATCCGACGTTAGAAGAGAAAGCTGCGCATCTACTGTATTTTGTGACAAAAAACCATAGTTTTCTTGATGGAAATAAGCGAATAGCCGCTACGATGTTTCTTTATTTTTTAGAAAAGAATGGTGTACTTTTTCGAAATGGAGAAAAACTCATAGAAGACCATACGCTTGTAGCTTTGACAATTATGATTGCTGAATCCAGACCAGATGAGATGGAAATGATGATTACAGTAATCATGAATTGTTTGAAATAGAGATAGAGGATTTGATATGATTAACATTTATTTGAAAGAAGAATTTTACGCCTATGATGCGTTTCATATCACAAAGGCGTTTTTTCCGGATGAGGAGATAAAACAGCATATCCTACCGGAGCAGGAAGAACTTCTGCTGATAAGAATTGGTGAAGAAGTGATAGCCGGAATCAGGGATGCTATAGGTGATTTAAAAAAAGACAAAAAGAGTTTTGTAAACAAGTCTATTTACGAAGCCTTACATAGATACACAGGGAAAGAATTAGCCTGGGGAATTCTTACCGGAGTGCGTCCGACCAAGCTTACCATGAAGAAGGTGGAGGAAGGATGCAAAGATGAGGAGATTGTCGCGTGGTTTCGGGAGAATTATATGGTAACAGAGAAAAAAGCAAGGCTCGGGGTAGAGATTGCAAAGCGGGAAAAAGAGCTCCTTGAGAGACTGGATTATGAGAATGGATACAGTCTTTATGTGGGGATTCCATTTTGTCCAAGTATTTGTTCTTACTGTTCTTTTTCTTCTTATCCGTTGCATGAGTGGGAAGGAAAAGTAGACGCATATTTGGATGCACTCTGCAAGGAACTCACATTCGTGGGAGAGGCGTCAAAAGAAAAGAAGCTGAATACAGTCTATATCGGAGGCGGCACGCCGACCACTCTTACGGCAGAGCAGATGGACCGGCTGCTTACACATATGGAACATACCTTTTCCTATGATGATTTACAGGAATTTACGGTGGAAGCTGGACGTCCGGACAGTATTACAAAGGAAAAATTAGAGGTGCTTCGTAAACATGGGATTTCCCGTATTTCTGTCAATCCGCAGACGATGCAGCAGAAGACGTTGGACATTATCGGAAGAAAGCATACGGTGCAGGACGTGGCAGATATTTTCCACATGGCAAGGGAACTCGGATTCGATAATATCAATATGGATTTGATTGCCGGACTTACGGGAGAACATTTTTCCGATATGGAGGATACGTTAAGACAGATAAAGGAATTAGAGCCGGATAGCCTGACGGTGCATTCCCTGGCGATTAAGCGGGCGGCAAGACTTGGGAAAACCGAAGGTTACAAAGAGCGGTTAAGTCCTGCGGAGGAATTGGAGCAGATGATTGAGCTTGCGGCAAAATATGCAAAAGAGATGTATCTATTTCCTTATTATTTATACCGTCAGAAAAATATTGCCGGGAATTTTGAAAATGTTGGTTATGCAAAGGTTGACAAAGCCGGAATATACAATATACTTATTATGGAGGAAAAACAATCGATTGTTGCAGCCGGAGCAGGGGCTTCCACGAAGATTGTACTTCCAAAAGGAAAAGAAATACCGGATAAGAAGACCGGGGATTTGAAAAATATTGTGCGTGTGGAGAACGTGAAAGATGTGACGGAGTATATCACACGTATTGATGAAATGATAGAACGAAAAGGAGAATGGTTATGGCGTTAAAGAAGAAGCCGGTTACAGGAATGAGAGACATGATGCCGCGCGAGATGGAGATTCGGGATTATGTGATTCATTTGATTAAAGAGACATATAAGACGTTCGGTTTTTCCTCAATGGAGACACCATGCGTAGAACATATCGAAAATCTTTGCAGCAAGCAGGGAGGCGATAACGAGAAATTAATTTTCAAGATTATGAAGCGTGGGGAAAAGCTGAAGATTGATACGGCAAAAGAGGAAAATGACCTTGTAGACGGAGGTCTCCGTTATGACCTTACGGTTCCGCTTGCAAGATACTATGCAAATTATGCCAACGAGCTTCCGGCGCCATTTAAAGCGCTTCAGATAGGAAATGTATGGAGAGCAGACCGTCCACAGAGAGGACGTTTCCGTCAGTTCATGCAGTGCGATATCGACATTCTTGGAGAAGGAAGCAATCTGGCGGAGATTGAACTTATCTTAGCGACGACAGCAATGCTTGGGAAACTTGATTTTAAGAATTTTACCGTATGTATCAACGATAGAAATATTTTGAAGGCAATGGCTGCTTTCTGCGGATTCAAGGAAGCGGATTATGACGAAGTCTTTATCATTTTGGATAAGATGGATAAGATTGGCGCGGAAGGCGTCGCGGCAGAACTTCAGGAGATGGGTTACGCAAAAGAAAATGTGGACGCATATCTGAGATTGTTTGATGAAATTAGTCCGGATGTGGAAGGAATCCGTTTCTTAAAAGAAAAATTGGGTGATTGCCTTCCGACAGAGACGGCAGACGGGATGGAAATGATTATTTCCAGCGTAGAGGCGGCGAAAGAGGCAGAATTTAAGATTGCATTTGACCCGACTCTCGTAAGAGGACAGTCCTACTATACAGGAACTATTTTTGAGATTCGTATGGATGAATTCGGCGGTTCGGTTGCCGGAGGCGGACGTTATGATAAGATGATTGGAAAATTCACAGGACAGGATACGCCGGCTTGTGGTTTTTCCATCGGATTTGAGAGAATCGTTATGCTTTTACTGGAAAATGGATATGAAGTTCCATCGACGAACAAGAAAAAAGCGTATTTACTCGAGAAGAAGCTTCCGAAAGAAGGCACATTGAAAGTATTCCAGATGGCAAAGGCAGACAGAGAAGCCGGATATCAGGTGATGATTGTCAATATGAAGAAAAACAAAAAATTCCAAAAAGAACAGCTGACAGAAAACGGTTATAAAGAAATCGTGGAATGTTATGCCGATTCCATAGAGAATATGTAAAGGAGAGAGAAAATCATGGCAGAATCAATGCAGGGATTAAAAAGAACCCACCGTTGTGCGGAACTATCCACAGCCAATGTTGGAGAGACAGTTACCGTCATGGGCTGGGTACAGAAGAACAGAAATAAAGGAGGTCTCGTCTTCGTAGACGTAAGAGACCGTTCTGGTATCATTCAGGTTGTATTTGAGGAAGGAAGCTGTGATGCGGCGCTTATCGAGAAGGCGGCAAAGCTTCGTTCTGAATTCGTAGTAGCGGTTGTCGGAAAAGTAGAGAAACGTTCCGGCGCCGTAAATGAAAACATTGCAACCGGAGAAATTGAGATTGCTCCGACAGAACTTCGCGTATTGTCAGAGTCCGAGACTCCGCCATTCCCGATTGAGGAGAACAGCAAGACAAAAGAAGAAGTGCGTCTGAAAAATCGTGTTCTTGACCTTAGAAGACCGGATTTGCAGAGAAACTTAATCATGAGAAGCCAGGTGGCAACATTAACACGTCAGTTCCTCGCAGAGGAAGGATTCCTCGAGATTGAAACGCCGATGCTTATTAAGAGTACACCGGAAGGGGCGAGAGATTATCTCGTACCAAGCCGCGTGCATCCGGGAAGCTTCTACGCGTTGCCACAGTCACCGCAGATTTTCAAACAGTTGTTGATGTGTGCGGGATATGACCGTTACTTCCAGATTGTAAAATGTTTCCGCGACGAGGATTTGCGTGCAGACCGTCAGCCGGAATTTACACAGATTGATATGGAACTTTCTTTCGTGGATGTAGATGATGTCATCGATGTAAACGAAAGATTGCTTGCAAAATTGTTCAAAGAGATTTTAGATGTGGAAGTTCCGCTTCCGATTCAGAGAATGACATGGCAGGAAGCGATGGACAGATTCGGTTCCGACAAGCCGGATATCCGTTTCGGTATGGAACTTCAGGATGTGTCCGAGGTTGTGAAGGATTGTGAGTTTGTCGTATTCAAAGGCGCCCTTGAGAACGGCGGAAGTGTTCGTGGTATCAACGCGAAAGGTCAGGGAGCGATGCCGCGTAAGAAGATTGACAAATTAGTTGATTTTGCAAAGACTTACGGAGCAAAAGGACTTGCTTACATCGCAATTCAGGAAGATGGAAGCGTGAAATCTTCCTTCGCAAAATTCATGACAGAAGAGCAGATGTCTGCCCTTATTCAGGCGATGGACGGAGAAAACGGAGACTTATTATTATTTGCAGCAGACAAGAATAAGGTTGTATGGGACGTTCTTGGAGCGCTTCGTCTCGAGCTTGCCCGCCAGTTAGACTTATTGGATAAAGGGGAATACAAGTTTTTATGGGTAACAGAATTCCCGTTATTAGAGTGGAATGAAGAAGCCGGAAGATATACGGCAATGCACCATCCGTTTACAATGCCGATGGAAGAAGACTTAGACCTTATCGATACAGAACCTGGTAAAGTACGTGCAAAGGCATATGATATCGTACTGAACGGAACAGAACTCGGTGGAGGAAGTGTGAGAATCTTCAACAATGAGATTCAGAACAAGATGTTTGAAGTGCTTGGATTTACAAAAGAGCAGGCAGAAGAACAATTTGGTTTCCTTCTGAATGCATTCAAATACGGAGTTCCGCCACACGCAGGACTCGCATATGGTCTTGACCGTCTCATTATGTTGATGGCAAAACAGGATAGCATCCGCGATGTCATCGCATTCCCGAAAGTAAAAGACGCATCTGACTTGATGACAGAGGCGCCGGCAGGCGTTGACAAGAAACAGTTGGAAGAATTGGGACTTGCAATCGTGGCAGAGGAAACAGAAGAATAGAAATATAGAAGGGGACTGTCTATGGACGGTCCCTTTTCACAATCGGGAAAGGAGTAATTTTAAATGGCACATATCTATACATCTTTAGAACAGCTGATAGGGCATACACCGCTTTTGGAATTGACGAATGTGGAGAAGGAGTTCGATTTGAAAGCAAAGGTCTTTGCAAAGCTGGAATATCTGAATCCGGCAGGTTCTGTAAAGGACCGGGTTGCGAGAGAAATGATTGATGATGCAGAGCGGGAAGGGCGGCTTACGCGCGGCTCTGTGATTATCGAGCCGACATCCGGAAATACGGGGATTGGTCTTGCGGCTGTAGCGGCGGCGAGAGGATATCGTATTATCATTGTGATGCCGGAGACGATGTCTGTGGAACGCAGGCAGCTTATGAAGGCGTACGGAGCAGAACTTGTGTTAAGCGAGGGAAGCAAGGGAATGAAAGGTGCGATTGAAAAGGCGGAAGAATTAGCTTCAAAGATTCCGAATAGCTTTATTCCGGGACAGTTTGTCAATCCGGCAAATGTGAAGGCACATAAGCTGACGACCGGACCAGAGATTTATGAAGATACAGACGGAGATGTGGATATCTTTGTAGCCGGTGTGGGAACAGGTGGAACAATTACGGGTACGGGAGAGTATTTGAAAGAAAAGAAGCCGTCTGTGAAGATAGTGGCTGTCGAGCCGAAGGATTCGGCGATTCTATCCGGAGAAAATGCGGGAGCGCATAAACTACAAGGAATCGGCGCCGGATTCATTCCGGAGATATTGAATACGGAAATCTATGATGAAGTCATTCCGGTGACAACCGAAGATGCTTTTGCGGCTGCGAGACTGCTTGGGCGAAAAGAGGGAGTGCTTGTAGGAATCTCATCCGGGGCAGCTTTGTGGGCTGCGATAGAACAGGCGAAACATCCGGAAAATGAAGGAAAACGCATTGTTGTCTTGCTTCCGGACACCGGGGACAGATATTTGTCCACAGAGTTGTTTGCTGAATCATAGAAGTGTGAGTGAAAGTTTCAAACAGGGCAGATGTGGAATCTGCCCTGTTGTCATGCTTTAGTATCCGAATTCCTCGCCAATCAGGATGACTTTGATTCTTCCTGGATGTCTGGAATATCTGGTGATTACGATTTGCGCACAGATGCAATCCGGACTGGTGCAGTTCATGCAATGTCCGGTAACAGAACAAGGTGAGTGGAGACCGAGTCGTGTTACGTTTGCAGGGGTTGCAAAGTTGCGCACGCGGGCAATTCCGGTTTCGACATCGGTCACAACCTTATTCATTCCGACGAGCAGGATGACATGTTCCGGACCTTGCATCAGACAGGCGACGCGGTTACCGTTTCCATCGATATTGATAAGCTCTCCGCCGATGGTGATAGCATTGGAGCTCATGAAAAAGTAATCGGAAGCGATAGAGTCGCGGAAGACCTGTTTCTTTTCTTCAGGTGTTTTTGCAAGATTCCGGTCAATCAGAATATGGTTGGAATCCTTAAGGGCGTCATACATTCCGGTTTCCTCGAATGTCATAGAGCCGCCGAAGCTTATCGAAGAGCTTTCGGGAATCATGCTCATGGCAAGGTTGACGGCGTCGGCGCCGGATTCGCAGTAATAGCCTTCCATGTTGCGCTTATTTAGATTTTTAATTATGGTGTCTGCCAGTTTTTTATAGGTTTCTTTTTTCGGATGCATGATGGAATCCTCCTTATTTTGAATTTTGTTACATAAATTATAATATAACCTATATTATTCACGGCTTCGCCGTGAAAGTGGCTGAAAGCCACATAGTTACT
>OFMK01000486.1_pt1 | contig 41785 bp, 33 predicted proteins | sample 1541781 | NCBI WGS metagenome assembly OFMK01 (sample SAMN04209250, study PRJEB22552) | human gut metagenome | biome: gut; material: feces | host: Homo sapiens | place: USA: Oklahoma
GGCGCCCGCCTCGTCCAGCTTTGCGTCGCTGCACAGGCTGGCCGCGCGCGCGGCCAGCGCCTCGTCGCCCCAATGCTCCACCACCGTCATTTTGTTCTGCGTCAGCGTGCCCGTTTTATCCGAGCATATCACCTGCGCACAGCCCAGCGTCTCCACAGCCGTGAGGCGGCGGATGACGGCATTGCGTTTGGACATGTTGGTGACGCCGATGGAAAGTACCACCGTCACCACAGCGGCCAGCCCTTCCGGAATGGCAGCCACAGCTAGGCTGACGGCCACCATAAAGGTGGAAAGCACCACGTCAAAGTGGAAGTCGCCCGCGCGGATAAGGCTGAACGCGAACACAAACACGCAGATGCCCAGCACCAGCCATGTGAGCACGCGGCTAAGCTGCGAAAGCTTTTTCTGCAGGGGCGTCTGGCCGTCCTGCGCGGCCTCCAGCGCGGTGGCTATTTTTCCCATCTCGGTGTGCATGCCGGTGCCTGTCACCACGGCCTGCCCGCGGCCGTACACCACTGTAGAGCCCATATACACCATGTTGCGCCGGTCGCCCAAGGGCACGTCCTTTGCGCCGGGCGCGACGGCAAGGGCGCCGGCGTGCTTTTCCACCGGCACGCTCTCGCCTGTCAGGGCGGCCTCCTCCACCTTCAGGCTAGCGCTCTCCAGCACGCGGGCATCAGCGGGCACGGCGTCGCCGGCCTCCAGCACCACCACGTCGCCGGGCACAAGCTGCTCGCTTTTCAGCGTCACCTGCCTGCCGCCGCGCAGCACCTTGCTGGTGGCCGCCGTCATCTGCTGCAGGGCTTCAATGGCCTTTTCGGCCTTGTTTTCCTGATAGACGCCCAGCACGGCGTTCAGGCACACCACGGCCAGAATGATGATGACATCGGCAAAGCTCTCGCCCGAAAGGGCGGCCGTCACGGCGCTTACGGCTGCGGCACACAGCAGAATAATAATCATGGGGTCTGCCAGCTGCTCCAGCAGCCTGCGCCACAGCGGCGTTTTTTTGGCTTCGGCCAGTTTGTTTGGCCCGTGCTGCGCAAGGCGCGCCTGCGCCTGTGCATCACTCAGGCCATCTGCGGCGGAATCAAGGCCTTTCAGAGCCTCCTGCGCCGTTTGGGTGTAGAAGTTCACAAATGACACGTCCTTTCTAAAATGCGGCGGCGCGGGGCAAAGACCGCGCGGCCTGTGCGAGTGGATACGTGATGGATACAGTGAATGAAAAAAGACTCACGCACAGCCCGGAACTGCGCATGAGTCTCGTTTTCTCATCTCAGCCAGGCGGCAGAAAAGGGCCGCCATGTGTGTTGACTGAAACCGCGCGGTGTGGCCGCGTGCTCACTACTCCCTCATGGTTTATCACTATTATACCGCAGGTGCTAAATTTTGCAACCCATTCATAAAAAAGTTACAAAATGAACAATCTGTCATGCCCACCGGCCCTGCGGCGGCGCGTGCTTTGGGCGGCAAAGCGCTTATTGCCGCATTACGTGCCGGGCGTTTGGCTCTGCTGCCAGTGGCGCGTATCTGCGGCAGCTTTGCGTCGCTGCAAAAGCCTATCCATGAAAAGGAAATACGCCGCGGCGGACACCGCCGGGCCCAGCACATCAGAAACGGGCTCGGCGTAAAAGATGGCCCGTGCGCCGAACACGGCGGGCAGGGCGAACAGCGCCGCAAAGTACACGGCCTTGCGCCAGAACGAGAGGGGAAGGGCTATCTGCGCCTGGCCCAGCGCCGTGAAGCCATCCACTATTTCGTATTGTACGCCAAGCGGCACAATGGACAGCACGCAGATGCGGATGGCGCGCGCCGCCTGCTCGAGCACGGCTGCATCGCGCGAGAACAGCCGTGCAAACAGCCCGCCTGCGGCAAAGCCGGCCAGCGTCATCACAAGGGTGTAGCCCACGCACAGCTTCATCACCGTGCGCACGGCCTGCTTTACCCGCGCGGTATTGCACGCGCCGTAGTTGTAGCCAAGAATGCTCTGCGTGCCGCCGGTGATGCCGCCCAGCGGCATTGTCACCACCAGCATAAAGCTTTGCGCAATAGTGGCGCACGTCACCAGCATGTCGCCCTCGGCCGCGCCGCCGTAGCGCTGCAAAAGCGCGTTCATGGCAATAATCATTACATTGTCCATGGCAATGATGATGAACGGCGAAAAGCCCAGAGCCAGCACGCGCCCCATCACGCGCAGGCTGTACCCGCCGAAGGTGATGGAGATGGGCGCACGCTTTGAAAAAAGAAGAAACCACACTGCATAAGCGCAGCTTGCCATCTGGCTGAGCACGGTGGCCAGGGCGCCGCCGCGCACACCCATGCCCAGGGTGAAAATGAAAACGGGGTCCAGCACGATGTTCATCACAGCCCCCAGCAGGATGGATTTCATGCCCGCTTTTGCAAAGCCCTGGCACACAATAAGCTGGTTTAGCCCCGTTGCCATCAGCGCGAAGGGCGTGCCCATCAGATAAGTGGTGAAATAGGGCATGGCATAGGGCAGCGTGGCCTCTGACGCGCCGAACACAAGCAACATGCGCCGCGCAAAGGGAAAGATGCCCGCCATCAGGGCCGCTGCGCTGACGCATAACATCAGAAAGCAGTTTGCCATGATGCGCCTTGCGCCCGCCTCGTCCTTTTCGCCCAGCTTGATGCTCATAAGCGGCGCGCCGCCCACGCCTATCAGAAAGGCCACGCTGCCCACCATGGTCACCACCGGGCCGCACACGCCCACGCCCGCAAGGGCAACGTCGCCCACCATGGGAATGTTGCCGATATACATGCGGTCTACAATGCTGTATAAAACGCTTACAAACTGCGCCAGCATGCTTGGAACGGCGATGCGCAGCACAAGCGTGCCGATGGCGTCGCGCCCAAGGTCGTTTTCCTGCTTTGCCACAATTGCTCCCCCTCTGTGTGCTGCTGCACCCTCTGCACCGCACGGCAGAAACGGCGCTTTGCGGGCCGCACCACGGCAACACCGCATAAAGGCCCCGAATAGGATAACACAAAATGCGCCGGGCGGCAAGGGCGGACACACCCTTGAATTCACTGAAAAATATGTGCCGCAAAGTGTGCTTGCCCGTGAAAACAGCGTGCGAAGCCCTTGCGGCCAGGGGGGAGCACATTGGCCCTGAAAGAATGCCGTTTTGTGAAAATGGCATTGACTTTGCCCCATGCGGTATGCTATAATATCGCTTGCGACGCGAAGCGCCGCGTTTTGTGCGAGGGTGGCGGAATCGGCAGACGCGCACGTTTGAGGGGCGTGTGGTTACACCGTGCGAGTTCAAGTCTCGTCCCTCGCACCATCTGAAAAACGCGCTGCACAGTCATTTCAGGCTGTGCAGCGCGTTTTTTTGTTATAAATAACCCCCGCGGGGATGTGAAGCATCCTGCGGGGGTATCTCGTTTTATAGGGCGAAGGGGTTTTATTTCTTCGCCGCCAGAAGGTCGCGGATTTCGGTCAGCAGCACTTCCTCTTTGCTGGGCGCGGGCGCCGGCGCGGGGGCGGGGGCCTCCTCCTTCTTGCGCATCAGCGCGTTCATGCCCTTCACGAGGGCGAATACGCACGCCGCCAGAATGAGGAACGACACCACGGCGTTGATAAAGTTGCCAATCATGATGGGCCCAATGTGCCAGGCAGAAAAATCCATGCCGGGCGTCACCAGGCTGATGATGGGGGTGAGCACGTCGGCCACCACGCTGTTGACGATGGAGGTGAACGCACCGCCCACCACAACGCCGACGGCCATATCCAGCACGTTGCCCTTCAGGGCGAATGTCTTGAATTCTTCCAGCAGTTTTTTCATGTGAATCCCCCTTTCAAAAAAGACAATTCACAACAAATTTTCCACAACATCCGCCGCTTTGTCAAGAATTTCACCCTCAAACGACTCAATCACACCCAAATCTGCCTGCTTTGCAAGCTGCGGGTCCAGCGGGCAGCGGGCCAGCACAGGCAGGCCGTGGGCCGCCGCCACTTCTTCCACATGGCTTTCGCCAAACACATACAGCTTTTCGCCGCAGTGCGGGCACTGGGCCCAGGCCATGTTCTCCACCACGCCCAGCACGGGCACGTTCATCATGGCGGCCATATTCACGGCTTTTTCCACAATCAGGCTTACAAGCTGCTGCGGGCTGGTGACCACGATGATGCCGTCCACCGGCAGGCTCTGGAATACCGTCAGCGGCACGTCGCCCGTTCCCGGAGGCATGTCCACAAACATGAAATCTACATCTTTCCAGATGACGTCCTGCCAGAACTGCTTCACCGCCCCGGCTATCACCGGGCCGCGCCACACGACGGGGTCCGTCTCGTTTTCCAGCAGCAGGTTCACGCTCATCACATCAATGCCCGTTCTCGTGCGCACAGGGATGATGCCCTGCTCGGTGGCCGCCGCGCGGCCGTGCAGGCCGAACAGCTTGGGAATGGACGGGCCGGTGACATCTGCGTCCAGCACGGCGGTGTGGTAGCCGCGTCGGTTCAAAAGCACGGCCAGCATGGCGCTTGTCATGCTTTTGCCTACGCCGCCCTTGCCGGAAACAACGCCTATCACTTTTTTGATGCTGCTCAGCTCATGGGGCTTTTCGCGCATGTCCTGCGGCGCGCCGCCTGTGCGCGAGGGGCAGTCCATGCCGCAGGTTTCGCAGTTGTGCGTACAATTCTCACTCATGTTTCAGGTCTCCTCCACTTTTGCGGGCCGCCGGGCGGCCTCTTCCAAAATACGGCGCCGCAGCGCAGCGCTCATACCTTATCATTATAAGCGCGCCGGTGCGCCCGTGTCAACTTTCGCAGGGCCCGCAGCGGCCGGAAGCCATGGTTGCAAAGCGGGGGCAAACACAGTATACTATACATGTATATCGAAATAAAGATATACATGCTGCACAAGGAGAGGTAACTTATGTTAGACAATATGCTCACACCCTTCTATCATGTGCCCGTGCCTTTGTGGGCGCTGGTAGATGCATTTTTCCTTTACAGCTTTCTGGGCTGGTGCATGGAGTGCGTCGTCATCCGGCGGGAAAAGGGCGCGTGGGAAAACCGCGGCTTTGTGAAAAGCCCGTTCTGCATCATTTACGGCTTCGGTGCCATGCTGGGTTATGCGCTGCTGCGTCCGTTTTCCGGCAACTATGTGCTGCTGTATGTGGTGGGCGCCGCAGCGGCCACCGCGTTCGAATACCTGACGGCGCTTTTGATGCTAAGGCTGTTCGGCTCCTTCTGGTGGGATTATACGAACAAGCCCTTTAACTATAAAGGCATCATATGCCTGGAAAGCACCCTGGGCTGGGGGCTTATCAGCGTGCTGCTGTTTGCCTTCATGCAGAACGGCGTATTTTCTGTGGTGCGGCGCCTTTCGCCGCAGGCCGGCATGGCGTTTGCCGTGGTGCTGGTAGCGCTGTACGGGGCGGATTTTGCCTTCAGCATGCGCCGCGCGCTGCACGCGGCTGCACAAAAACCGGCGCACAGTGCCCCGGAAAAGGAGCTGGAGCGATGATAAGGCGGGCGTTTGGAGAAGTGGAGCATGTGGCCGTGCCGCAGGATGAAGAATACCTTGCGCTGGTGCGCGATATTCTGAAAAACGAGCAGGTGCGCAGCATGGACGGCTATTTTCAGCACGGGCGCACCACCTGCCTGCGCCACAGCATCAATGTGTCGTACCTGAGCTATCTGTTCTGTAAAAAGCATGGGCTGGACGCCCGTGCCGCCGCCCGCGGCGGCCTGCTGCACGATTTGTTTTTGTACGACTGGCACTTTTACCGCCGCCGGAAGGGCGAGCGGCTGCACGGCTTTGAACACCCCAAAAAGGCGCTTGCCAACGCCAGCGCCCTGTTCAGCCTCACATGGAAGGAGCGCGAGATTATTTTGCGCCACATGTGGCCGCTTACCATCACCCCGCCGCGCTGCCGCGAGGCGTATGTGATTGTGGCGTATGACAAGTATTGCAGCATGATGGAGACGCTGCGCAAAGACGTGATGGAGCTGGAGCTTCTGGGCACGCCCGTCAGCCTGCCCGTACCTGTCCCCGCCCTGGCGCGCGCAAAGCGGGGCTGAACACAGCCGGGGCGGAAAGCGCAAGGCCCTGCATGCAGAAAAACGAGATGTGGCGCCCTCTGGCTTTGGCCGGGGCGTTTTTGATTGTAGCTTTAGCGGAAATAAACCACCGGCTAAGCCGGTGAGAATAGAAATCTTAAGATACAAGAAGGCCTCCTTTTGCTAAAATAAATGCAGGTTTGGCGACCGCATTACGAAGCAAAAGGAAGAGTTGTCAATGATTGACATAAGTAGTTTAGCACATTCAAAGTGGAGATGCCAGTAGCATATCGCATTTGCGCCGAAATATCGCAGGCAGGAAGTGTACGGTAAGATCAGGGCAGACATAGGGCAGATATTGCGAAAATTGTGTGAACAGAAGGGCGTAGAGATAATAGAAGCACAGGCGTGCCCGGATCACGTCCATATACTCGTAAGCATCCCACCGAGTTTGAATGCAGCGCAATTCATGGGATGCCTCAAGGGGAAAAGCAGCTTGATGATCTTCGACCGACACGCAAACTTGAAGTGCAAATATGAAAATCGGCACTTCTGGTACAGGGGATACTACGTGGATACGGTCGGACGCAATAAAAATCGATTGCAGAATATATCAAAACCAATTGGCAGAAGATATTGCGGCAGACCAGATAAGTCTCAAGGAGTATATGGACCCGTTTACGGGCGGCAGGAATACAAAGGCATAAAAACAGGCCGCTTTAGCGGCGGCCTGTAATAATGCGATTGTTAGACCTTTCGATACCCCTTAAGGGGTATGCCTGTAATATCCCCTTCTAGGGCTAATGCATACCACCAGTTCAACTGCTGGTTTTGATTTCGGGAACTGCCGGCGGAGCCGGTGTAGGCGCCCCGCAAAAAGATTTCACCCCAGGCACAGGGCAGAGAGGACTACTGGTAGCGGGCATCCGAAAGCAAGCAGGCCGCCGCCAGGGCGGCAAACGGGGCTCCTTTCTGTGTGTGGGGCGGGGGCCGCAGGCGGAAGCCACTTTGCGGCCTCTGAAAGAGGCATGCAGGCAATCGCCCTTTCAGGCCCTGCGCAGCCCATGCGCTTTACACGCGGGTTTTGAGTCAGCTCTGTACGGCCTTTGCGCGCTGCGCACCGTGCTCGGTGGCAAGCAGGGAAAGGCGTATGTCGTGCCCTTCCCTGGGCACGCGCGGCACCAGCTGCCAGGAAAAGCAGCACAGCACGGCAGTGCTGCCCGGCCTCAGCAGCGGCAAAAAGACATCGTAATAGCCCTTGCCGCGCCCAAGGCGTCCGCCCGCTGCGTCGGCGGCCACGCAGGGCACAAGGCAGAGGTCTATCTTCTGAGGGGGCACGGGCAAAGCTTTTCTTCCGGGCTGCAGAATGCCGAAGGGGCCCGGCACAAGGCTTTCGAGCCCCGTCACGGCGGCCATGTGCATTTCCCGTTCTTTGCTCCCGCACACAGGCAGGCACAGGCGCTTGCCCGCCGCCAGCACGGCATGCAGCAGGGGGCGGGTGCCCGGCTCTGCACCGGTGCCTAAAAAGGCGGCCACGGTGTGTGCGGCGGCAAACTGCGGCATGGCGGCCAGCGCCCGGCACAGGCTGAGGGAGGCCGCGGCGTGCACATCTGCGGGCACGGCGGCGCACGCCCGCCGCACCGCGCGGCGCACGGCGGCCTTTTCTTCCGCGGGCGTCATGCGGGCTCCTCTTTGGGCAGCACGTCGTTTTCTGAAAAATCTTCCCTGTCCAGTGTCAGGTTCGGGTTATAGAAGGGGTCGTGCACAAGCGCGCCGTCCCAGCGCTCCTTCAGGCGGCGGCGCTCGCCCTCAAAGCGCTCTTTGGCCGGGCCCTTTGTATCCAGCCCGCGGCTTTTCGATTCATAGTGATACAACTCGGCATAGGGCGTCCACAGCACGCGCCAGCCAGCCCGGCGCACGCGCAGGCAGAAGTCCACATCGTTGAAGGCGACGGTGAAGCCCTCGTCCAGCCCGCCCACTTCGTCGTACACACCGGCGCGGCACAGAAGGCAGGCGGCCGTCACACAGGAAAAATTCTGCACGGTGGCAAGGCGGAACATGTAACCGCCCGATGCGCGCCGGGCGTATTTGTGGCTGTGGCCCGCATAGCCGCCAAGGCCGGTGATGACGCCGGCGTGCTGCACGGTATCGTCGGGGTAATACAGCTTGGCGCCCACGATGCCCACGCCCGGCTGGCTGCACAGCTTCATCATCTCTGTGAGCCACGCGGGGGATATTACCTCCACGTCATTGTTCAAAAGCAGCAAGAATTCACCCTTTGCCGCTTTCCGGCCAAAATTGTTGATGGCAGAAAAATTGAACCCGCCCCCGTACCGCACCACGCGGCAGCGGGAATAGGCAGCGTCCTGCGCGATTTTTTCATAATAGGCAAAGGTCTGCGGCTGGGTGGAGTTGTTTTCGATGATGATGACCTCGTATGCGGGGTAATCGGTCTTTTCAAAGATGGAGCGCAGGGCCTTGTCCAGATCTTCCGTGTGGTCCTTGTTGGGAATGAGGATAGAGACGAGCGGCGTGCGCGCCAGCGCATAGTCCACCTTATAGGTGCTTGGGAACAGCCCGTCCTCCACTTTCCCCTCGGCCCCAATGCGGGCCAGGTGCGCCGAAACGGCGCGCCTGGCCGCCGCGGTGACGTAGGGCTTTGCGGCCGTGCCGCCCGAGGTAGAGCCCGCGTGCACCCGCCAGTAATACAGCACCTTGGGCACATGTACCGGCGTGCACTGCTCGCTCAACTTCAGGAACAAATCGTGATCCTGCGCGCCGTCGCAGGCGCTGTCCAGCCCGCCCGCCGCGCGGAACAGCCCGGCCTTGAACATGGCGAAATGACAGATATAGTTGCAGCAGTTGAGGTAATCGGGCGCGAAATCCGGCTTGAAGTGGCCCGCGACAGGCCGTTCGATGCTGGTTTCAAACAGGGCCTCGTCCGAATACAGAAAGCCCGCGCCCGTCTCACGGGCGGCCTTCAGCAGCTCGTACACCGCGTGCGGGGCCAGCACGTCGTCGTGGTCCAGCAGCGCGAGGTATTCGCCCTCGGCCAATGCCGCGGCGGCATTGGTATTGGCCGAAATGCCTTTGTTTTCCACCCGGCAATAGCGCACCTTTTCTTTCCCGGCAAAAAATTCGCCCACATAGGCGTGTGCCGTATCGGACGCATCAGCCACGCACAGCTGCCAGTTCGGGCAGGTCTGCCCGGCCACACTGTTCCACATCTGCTCAAGATATGCGCGCGGCGTATTGTACACAGGCACGCAGATAGAGACATGCGGCCAGCTGGAATAATCAAGCGCGCGCTGGCTTTCCAGCACGGCCTTCGAGGGCAGAAACCGTCCTTTTTTGCTTTTCAGCCGCCGCCGGGCAAAGCCCAGCGCGCGCTTTGCCGTGGCGGAAAGGCCGTCCTGCCGCACAAGCGAGCAGAACACGGCACACAATTCGCGCATGCGCTTCAGGCGCAGCCTCATGGTCTGTTCCCCCTTTTTGAAAACAGGGGGCGGCGCGGGCCGCCCCCTGTGTGGCATGCTTTTACGGCTTTGCGCCCGCCGTGCCCGGCGCGGGCCGGTGCGGGGCTTATTTGTAGCCGTAGTTTTCGTACAAAAGCGTGAAGTGCGGGTTATAGTAAGGGTCCCCGCCCTCGTGCAGCATGGGCGCATATTTTGCGCAAAAGCGCGCGCGCTCCGCCTCATAGCGCGCCTGGCGCTCGCCGCCCGCCGTGTCCGGCCCGCGGCTTTTGGATTCATAATGCGTGCCAACGGCAAACGGCGTCATTACGTTCACATAGCCCTGTGCGCGCAGGCGCAGGCAGAAGTCCACATCGTTGTAGGCCACGGCAAAATTGGTTTCGTCCAGCCCGTCCAGCGCATCGTACAGGTTTTTTTTCACCATCAGGCAGGCGCCCGTCACGGCAGAGAAGTTCTGCGCTGTGGCAAGGCGGTACATGTCGCCGGCGGAATCGCCCGGGTGGCCCTTATGGCTGTGCCCCGCCGATCCGCCGAGGCCGATGATAACGCCCGCGTGCTGCACAGTGCCGTCCGGATACAGAAGCTTTGCGCCCACGGCGCCCACGTCCGGCCGCTGGGAATAGCTGAGCATCTCGCGGATGGCGTCCGGCGAGGTGAACTCCACATCGTTGTTCAGCAAAAGCAGGTGCTGGCCCGTGGCATAGCGGGCGGCCGTGTTGTTGATGGCGGAAAAGTTGAACGGCCCCTGATACTGCACCACGCGCAGCCCCGGCAGCGAGGCGCGCGCAGCCTTGTATAAGGCGAAGGTGGTGCGCTCGGTGGAGTTGTTCTCGATGACGATTACTTCCAGGTTGCGCCAGCCCCCGTATTTATAAATGGAGGCAAGGCAGCGGCGCAGATCCTCGGCGTGGTCCTTGTTCGGAATCAGCACCGAAACGCGCGGCTCGCCCGCAACGGCATACCGCGTGCGGTATGCGCCCGGGCAGCCGGGAATGCAGGATACCTCGCCCGCAAGGCCCAGCCGCTGCAGATGAGCGGCCACAGCGGCGGCGCCGGCCTTCAGGGCGTAGGGCTTGGCCGAGATATCGCCCGCGGTGCTCTGCGCGTGGCCGCGCCAGTAATACAGCACTTTCGGAATGTGATGGACGCCTTTGGCCGCCTCACACAGGCGCAGGATGAGGTCGTAGTCCTGCGCGCCGTCAAACCGTGCGTCCTCTCCGCTGCCTGCGCGGCGGAGAAGCTGCGCCGTAAAGGCGCACAGGTGTGTGATATAATTGCATCCGCGCAGGGTGTCAGGGGAGTAGCCGGGCTTGAAATGATATTCTGAAAGGCGCTTCATGGTGCTGTCCAGCACCACCTCGTCGGAATAAATGAGCTCGGCCCCGCTCTCGCAGGCGGCCCTTGCCACTTCGTACAGGGCATTGGGGCTCAAAGCGTCGTCGTGGTCCAGCAGGGTGATCCATTCGCCCTCGGCCTCGGCCAACCCCACATTGGTGTTGGCCGCAATGCCCTCGTTTTTCGCAAGGCGCACATAGCGCACGCGTTCATCGCGTATGCGCGCGGCCAGCCTTGCCCCCGCGCCGGACGCATCCGATGCGTCTACCAGCACAAGCTCCCAGTTCTGGTAGCTTTGGGCGCGCACGCTGGCCACCATCTCTTTCAAATAGCGCGGAGGCGTGTTATACAGCGGCACCACCACACTGATAAGGGGCTGCTGCGGCAGGATGGCATGCCTCTGCGCACGCAGCTCTCTGCGCAGGGGCACGTCCGCGCGAAGCTGCCATGGCTCTTTGCCGAACACAAGGCACAGGCGGTAAAACGTCTCGCGCCACAGGGCCTGCCAGCCGCGTGTGCGCAGGCAGGCAAGGGCACGGCGCAGAAGGCTGGCGGCATGCGCGGGGTTTGCCGTGCGCGCAAGGGCCTTGCCTACGGAATCGCGCTCTGCCGGGTTTTGCGGCGCGCTCATGCCCCGGCCTCCGGCGCATGGCCGTTCAGTTCCTTATACGCCGCGCACACGGCGCCGCACGAACCCTGCATGCGCACGCGGCCCTTTTCCAGCCAGGTGACCTTGTTGCACATGCGCTCTATCTGCTCAATGGAATGGCTCACAAGAATAACGGTGGTGCCGCCGCCCATCAGCTCCTGCATGCGCTTTTCACATTTCTGCTGGAATAAAAAGTCGCCTACTGCCAGAATCTCATCGGCAATCAGCACATCGGGCTTTGTGGTGGTGGCCACGGCGAAAGCAAGGCGGGACACCATGCCGGAGGAATAGTTTTTTAGCGGAATATCAAGAAAATCGCGCAGCTCGCTGAACTCCACAATCTCGTCGAATTTTTCGCGGATGTATTTCGGCGTCATGCCCAGCACAGTGCCGTTCAGAAAGATGTTTTCGCGCGCGGTGAGGTCAAAATCGAACCCGGCGCCCAGCTCGATGAGCGGCGCGATGGTGCCGCGCACCGTCACACTGCCTGCCGAGGGCTTGAACACGCCGGATATTACCTTCAGAAGGGTAGATTTGCCCGAGCCGTTCAGCCCTACAAGGCCATAAAAATCGCCACGCTCCACCGTGAGGGAAACATCCCGCAGGGCATAGAATTCTTCAAACTGCAGCCGCCCCTGCACGGCGGCCAGAAAGTATTCCTTCAGGCTCTCGTGTTTTTCTTTGGCCATGTTGAAGCGCATGGAGACATTGTTCACTTCTATCATGCTCATGTTCTGCGCCCCCCTTAAATATGCAGCACGAACTTGTCCTGCTGTTTGCGGAACACCAGCAGGCCGAATATCAGCGTGATGACGGCGCAGGCACCGCAGATCCACAGCATGTTCCAGCTCAGCATCTCGCCGTCCAGCACGGCGGTACGAAAAGCGGTGATATACCAGTACAGCGGGTTAAATTTGATAAAACGCGACATGTTGATGGAAAAGCCGTATACAACAAGGGAACCCATCTGAGAAGGATCGTAAAAAATGGCCGAGAAATACATCAGCATAGTGGTGAATACGCTCCACAAATGCATGATGTCGCGGAAAAACACAGTGAGAGTGGCCAGCACCAGGCCCACGCCCAGGCTGAACAGAAACAGCGTCAAAAGCGGGTACAGCGCCAGCAGCACGGTGGGATGCAGCGGCGCGCCGGTGAAAATCATTACAATAATCAGCGCCACAAAGCTGAACACGCAGTTTACAAGCGCGAAGCATACCTTCTCCAGCGGGAAGATGTATTTGGGAATATACACCTTTTTGATAAGCGGCGCCGCGCCCAGCATGCTGGACATAGCGCTTGAGGTGGCGTCGTTAAAAAAGGTGAACAGAAGCTGGCCGATAATGAGGTACACCGGGAAATTCGAGATGCCCTGCCCGCGCATGGCGGCAAACAGGGTGGAGAACACTGCCACCATTACAATATTCATCAAAAGGGGGTTCAGAACGCTCCACAATACACCCAGCACGCTGCGGCGGTATTTCAGCTTGAAATCCCGCCCGATCAGGTTCTGCAAAAGGTAGCGGTAGCGCCAGAAATCCTTACAGTAAGCCTTAAACATCGCCATGCCGCTCACCACTTTTCAAAAAAGGAAAAATCCTGTGCGGCAAAACCGGGGTGAAGCTTATCCTTTGCACTAAGCTTTACTTCGCACCCGGCGTCGGGCCAGACGATACCGATATCCGCATCGTTCCACGCCACGCCGCCCTCGTCATCCGGGGCGTAAAAATCGGTGCACTTATAAGTGAATTCGGCCTCGTCGCTCAACACAAGAAAGCCGTGCGCGAACCCCTGGGGAATGTAAAACTGGCGTTTGTTCGCGGCCGAGAGGTGCACGCCTGCCCATTTGCCGAACGTGGGGGAATGGGGGCGGCAATCCACCGCCACATCGAACACTTCGCCCGATACCACGCGTACCAGCTTGCCCTGGGGGTGGTGCTTTTGAAAGTGCAGCCCGCGCAGCACACCCCGCGTGCTTTTGGATTGATTGTCCTGCACAAAGGGGCCGCGTATACCCGCAGCGGCAAATTCCTTTTCCGAGTAAGTTTCCATAAAATAACCGCGCTCGTCGCCGAACACGGTGGGTTCGATGATGACAACGCCCTCCACATCCGTGGGGATAAAGGTGAATTTTCCCATTCTGCCGTTCCTTTCGCAGCCTGCGTGCACTGCCGCGGGCCAAAATACTGATATCTATAAAAAGATAGCACAAAACGGCCTCTGGCGCAAGGCGCACAGGCAAATTGAACGGCCGAAATACGGCAAAAACGCCCCGGGCGCGCGCTGCGGCCCGGGGCGTCTGCCCTGCGCGCGGCGGCGCACAGCGAAAACAGCCCTGCGGGCGCGGCTGCACGCTGCTGTGCCTCCGTGCCCGCAGGGCTGCCGGCCTTTATGGGCGTTTTCTGCCGCCGGGCCCTCAGCCGAACAGCTTTGCGGGGTCGATATACCGGCCGCCCTGCATACATTCTACATGCAGGTGCGCGCCCGCGGCGGCTTCTGCCGGCACCTCGCCGGCCACGCCGATGCTGTCGCCCTGAACGAGCGTATCGCCCTCTTTTACAAACACCTCGTCCAGCCCGCAGAAGCGCAGGGTGACATCGCCGCTTTGCACTTCCACCACGCCGCCCCACAGAGCGTCGTCCGTCTGGGCAAGCTTCACCTCACCCGCGCTGGGCGAGAACACGGCGCCGCCGAATTTGCTCACAACGTCTATGCCGTTGTGCGTGCGCCAGTCGCCCATGGTCTCGTTGTAAACCAGCTCATCACCGGTGAAGCTCTGTGTCACTTCACCTTCCACAGGCCAGACGTACGACGGACTGGGCGATGCCGGCGCACTGGCAGCATCGCTTGACGCGGCGGACGAAGCCTGCGAAGATGCCTGCGAGGATGCCCCACTTTGCGATGCAGATGAAGAGGATGAGGAGACGGGAACGTCCTCCTGCTTTTTCTCTGCCTGCTGTGCCGACTGTGTATCCCATGGCGTCGTCTCCTCCCCGTCGATGCGGCTTTGTGTATCGCCTGTGCCAAAATGCGTCATCATGCTGTTTACGGCAAAAAAGCTGGCTGTTGCCGCGCCCGCTATTACCAGCGTCAGCGCGAGGTAGAAGCCTTTTCCCCGCCAAAAGCCAGAAAATCTTTTTTTCATTTTTTTCCTCCTTGGCCGGGTGCCCCGGCGCGTTGATGGTGATAGTTTGCGCCGTGCCCGCGCGGTTTATTCATGTCCGGGCACGCGCACACGGGCGCTTGCCTTTTGCGGCCAAAGGAAGTAAAATAAATAATATCTATTGGATACCCGCCGGCGCACGGCTGCCGGCAGAAGGGGGGGCAAACAGCTTGAACCAGAGCGTTTTCGGCGTGGGCGGCGCCAATGTGGATGTGCACGGCCACAGCTATGCACCCATCCGCCTGCGCGATTCAAACCCCGGTGCGCTTCACCTTTCGCTTGGCGGCGTGTGCCGCAACATCTGCGACAACCTTGCCCGCCTGGGCGTGCCGGTGGTGTTTGCCAGCGCGGTGGGCGGCGACGCCTTTGGCCAGATGCTGCTTGCGGGCTGCCGGGAGGCGGGCATGGATACCTCCTGCATGCTGGTGCGCGAGGGCGCGCGCTCCGGCAGCTATATCTCCATTATGGACGATGCGAACGACATGCTCATCGGCATGAGCGACATGGACGTGCTGGGCGCTGTGAGCCCTGAGCACATCCGCCGCATGGCGGAAAAGATAAATGCCTGCGGCATCTGCGTGACGGACGCAAACCTTGAACCCCGCACGCTGGAGGCGCTGTGCGATGCGGCCGGCGTGCCGGTGTTTCTGGACACTGTCTCCTGTGTGAAGGCGCAGCGGCTGCGCGGCATCATTGGGCGCTTTGACACCATCAAGCCCAACCGCATGGAGCTGGAGGCGCTGACGGATATCCCGGCAGACACCGAGGCGGGCCTGCGCAGCGGCTGCGAGGCGCTGCTGCAAAAGGGCGTGCGGCGGCTGTTTGTCTCGCTTGGGGCCGAAGGGCTTCATTACCAGGACGCAGAGGGGCGTGTTATCCGAAGGGCAAGCCGCCCGTTTCCCATGGTGAACGCCACCGGCGCGGGTGACGCCGCCATGGCGGGCGTAGTGTATTCCTCGCTGCACGGCTTTTCGCCTGAGCGAACGGTAGAGTTCGCCATCGGCTGTTCTTTGTGCGCCATTTCTTCCAGCAACACGATCCGCGCGGATATTTCCCCCGCGCTGTGTGAAAGTTATATAAAGGAGTATGTACGATGAATTTGAAGGATTATTTGTCGATAACACCGGAAGTTTCCGCCGCTCTGCGGGACGGCAAGCCCGTGGTGGCGCTGGAGAGCACTATCCTCTCCCACGGCATGCCCTACCCGGAAAACCTGGCCTTTGCCGCCGAGATAGAAAAAATTATCCGCGCCGAAGGCGCAGTGCCTGCCACCATCGCTATTATCGACGGCGTGCTGAAGGTGGGCCTTTCGCAGAGCGAGCTTGAGCTGATGTGCAGGGGCGAAAACGTGGCCAAAGTATCCCGGCGCGATTTGCCCGTAATGTGCGCGCTGGGCCGCACGGGCGCCACCACGGTGGCCTCCACCATGATCATCGCCTCTCTGGCGGGCATCCGCGTGTTCGCCACGGGCGGCATCGGCGGCGTGCACCGCGGCGCAGAGACCACCATGGACATCAGTGCCGATTTGCAGGAGCTGCGCAAAACCAGCGTCGTAGTGGTGTGCGCCGGCGCCAAGATGATTTTGGACATCGGCCTCACGCTGGAATATCTGGAGACGATGGGCGTGCCTGTGCTGGGCCTGCGCACGGCGGATTTCCCCGCGTTCTACTGCCGTAAATCCGGCTTCGGGGTAGACCACGAGGCCAAAGACGAGGCCGAGATTGCCCGCATTGCCAAGGTGAAGTGGGACCTTGGCCTCACCGGCGGCATCCTGGTGGGCAACCCTGTGCCTGAGGAATATGCCATGGATTTTGACCGGATGAACGCCGTTATTGAAAAGTGCATTGCCAGCGCCAAGGCCGATGGCATCAAGGGCAAGGCCACCACACCGTACCTGCTGGCCCATATTGTAGAGGCCACGGGCGGTGAAAGCCTGAAGACCAATATCCAGCTGGCTTACAACAACGCGCGCGCTGCAGCGAAGATAGCCGCGTCCTACGCGAAGCTGTGAGCTGCAGCGCAGCGGGGGAGGGTATGCCCCGGCCCGCGCGCAGAAAACTTTGAGCCCGCATTAAGGGAGAACTTCTATGAGCGAACAGGAAAACCGCGGCGGCGCCGCGTTTGAAGAAGAATTCAGCGCGCTGGAGCAGGCTGCGCCGCAGGGCGGCGGGGACATGGGCGACACCATGGCCTTCACCCCGCCTGCAAAGCACAAGGAACAGCCGCAGCCCGCATGGCAGCCCTCTGAAAAGCATGGCGGCAGGCATGAAAAAAGGCGGGGCACCCCCGGGCAAAGCGGCCCGCACGCCCCGGGCGACACAGCCGAGGCACCGCCGCACAAAGCGGGCGGCGGCACGCGCGCGCTGGGCAGGCTTTGCATCGTGCTGGCCATAAGCTTTGCCGTGCTGGCGTCGGCCTCCATGGTGCTCTCCCATTTATTCAACCCCGGTAAATTTGTAGCCGAGGCCACACAGGCGCTGGCACAGGGCGACACACAGACACTGGAACAGCTTGTGCAGCCCGCGGAAGGGCTGACAGTGGACGAGGCATCTCTGGCCGCGCTGTGCCATGCCTTTGCCCAGCCTGCCGCGCGCGAGGCGCTGGCAGAGCAGCTTGCGGCGCAGGCAATGGACGAAACGCTTGCCGGCAGCGCCTATCCGGCGCTGGGCGTGGCGAAGGACAATGTGTTCCTGGGTTATGCAAAATATAAGATGGTGGTGCAGCCTGTGCAGCTGATGCTGACAAGCAGTGCGCAGAACCCGCTACTCAGCCTGAACGGCGTGCCCCGCACTGGCCGGGTGGTGGAGGGAGGCGTGCTGTACGAGGGCCTGTTCCCCGGGCAGTATACCTGCGCGGTGACGGCCTCCAGCGGTATGGGCTCTACCGTCACGGGCCAGCAGACGGTGCTCTCGCTGTTCAGCGTGCAGCAGCCCACGGAATTCAGCGGCGCGCTGGCCATGGCGGATATCACGGTGTCCGGCTGCCCCGGCGATGAGGCCAAAATATTCATCGACGGCGCCGAGGTGGCCCAAAAGCCGCAAGGCGGCACGGTAAGCCTGCCCATGGTGGCCGTGGGCAGCACCATATCCATGGAATACACGGCCCCGCACGGCGCCGTCACCACGGGCAGTGTGGTGTTCAGCAACCTTGAAAACACCGCCCTTGCCTTTGGCGATGTGAAAATAGAGGGCGGCGTGCCGGAGGTGGAGGCCGCAAAGGCCTTGCTGGGTGCCTATTATGCCTCGTATCTGGACGCCGTGAACAAGCAGGACATCGCGGCTGTGCTGGGCGTCACCGAGGCAAAGCGGGAAGATTTGAAGGGCACGCTTTCCACCAAGGAGAATTTGGCCAATGTGTTTTCGTTCACAAGCGCCGAGTGCACCGAGGGCAGCCTGACGGCTGTGGAAAATGCAGACCCGCCGCGCTTCCGCTGCACGGCGGCCTTCACCTTCCAGCACACGAACAAGGAGTCGCATGAAGAGAGCAGCACCGTTTCCTATCAGGCGTGTGAGTTCGTCTTTCAGGACGGCGCCTGGGTGCTGGACCGCACCGCGTCCATCGACAAAGCCGCCTATGAGGCAGGCGACACGGGCGCATTGAACGCCGAGGCATAAAACAGAAAAATCAGGGCGCGCCCGAAAGACGGGCGCGCCCTGGTTTTTCTTATATCTGCATCATGCCCCGCCGCAGGGGAAGGCGGTTTCCTTGTAAACGGCCACATCTCTGTTGTGATAAGCAGCTGCCTTGCAGTGCGGGCTTCGCCAAACACAAGTTCCCTGCGCGTCTTGTCTGTGTGCACAAAGCCTGTTTTTTGAACGCGCGTACTGCTCTGTGCCTGTCGAGGGGAATAAAATCGGATAATTCGGAGATGCCGTTTTTTCAAAGGCTACCCGTTCCAGTATAAACAGTGCGGGAACGGAATATATCCTTTGCCGCGATATTTTTCTTGTATTAGGATACCCATGCTGTGAATCCCGCCGTCCGGGCAATAATGAACTTCGCCAACGGGCCCGCGGCCCTCTTTTTTCAAAATATATGCAAAATAGCGCTCAGGCCCCGGCTTTGCCCAGGCGCTGTGCCACGCCCGCATTTCCTTTTTCGTTTCGAAAATGGTTCCCATGAGCTGACCGCTGCCCTTTGACGCCATCTTGCACCCCGCGCTATAGGCCATGGTTTGGGCTCCTGCATCCAGTTTTGCCTGTAAAAAAGCTGGATGGACGAAGGCACATTGCCGCAAAACTCACCGTCCCTAAAAGGCAATTTTTGCGCATAGCTTTTTCACGCATACTTGTGGGCCAAAAGTATGGCCCGCATTTTGCAGCCAAGCGGCAAACCCGCATGATGTGTGCGAGCAGTCCAGTAGAGTGTTCGCGGCTTCGCCAACGCACACCTTGCCAACCACAAAGGGGGCCTGCGGAAATCTTCCTTGCTCTGCATCAGAAATCGCCGTTTTCTGGGTGCTGCGCAGTTTTGGCCCGGCTTTTTGAGGGAATCAGGCGCCAAAACTGTCAGCTAAAGCCGATGGGTTCTTGCGGCAACGTGCCTGAAGGCGCCCGCAGGTAAACTTCTTTTATTGAGCAGCCTGCTTTTATATATTGCGGCGCTCTGGCGATGCAGTTATATGCCTTCCAAAAAGAACACACGGCCCTGCGTGCGCAAAAGCCCCTCTCTGCGCAGGCGGCCTATTTCGCGGCACAGGGCCGAGCGCTCGCAGCCGAGGTAGCTGGCGAGCGCCGCGCGCGTGAAGGGTGTACGCCGCCCGCCGCCGGGGGAAGGCGCGGCCTCTGTTTTCAGGTAATAAAAAAGCTTTTCCCGCACGCCGCGGCGCAAAAGCAGCTCTACACGCCTGTCCAGCGAGAAGTATTTGTCCGATATTAAGGCGATATAGTTCTGCAGGAGCCTTGCCTGCCCGCAGCCCACCAGCGCGGAAAACGGCATCCACAGCGCCCCGGCGCGGCTTGTGGCCGCCACGGTGACAGGGCTTTTCGTACTGCGCGAGCCTGCCAGCACATCACCAAACACCCCCCCGGGCCCCATGCGTGCGGTAAGGAACTGCGTGCCGTCCGCCGCCAGCTTCATGGCCTCTATCTCGCCGTACAGCACAACGCCGATGCTGCGGTTCTCATACCCGGCATGCAGCAGCACCTCGCCCTTTTCATACTGCCTGCGCGTGCACGCCAGCCGCCCCAGCAGGCCTTCCACCTCTTCCGCGCGCATGCCTGCAAACAGTGCGCAGCGCGCAATGCCCTCTTCCATTGCTGCCCCTCTCCTCTGCGGCCGTGCCTGTACCGCACACGCGGGCACAGGTACAGCGGTGAACAAATTTTTGACAAAGTTGCTATGGCAACTTTATTTCTTCCTCTATTATAGTATAGTGGAACTGTCAATACAAGGCGTGCCCTTGGGCGCGCGGAAAAGAGGAATCGGTTTATGAAAAAGATGATCAGCCTTTTGCTGGCGCTTGCTTTGTGCGCGGCACTTCTGGCCGGGTGCAGCAGCCCCGCGCCCAGCGGGGCGTCTTCGGCTTCGGCGCAAAGCGCCGCCAGCGAAAGCGAGCCGCAGCAGGCGGCCCAGCGCACAGCCTTTCGCATCGCCAGCCTGAAGGGCCCCACCACCATGGGCCTTGTGGGCCTGATGGACAGCGTGGACAAGGGCGAGGCGCGCCACGACTATGAGGTGACGATGTACGGCGCGGCGGACGAGATAACCCCGCTGCTGGTGAAAGGCGAGGTGGACGTGGCCCTTGTGCCCTGTAATCTTGCCAGCGTGCTGTATAATAAAATGAAAGAGGCGGGCGGTGTGGAAGTGGCCGCCATCAACACGCTGGGCGTGCTGTATATTGTGACGACGGGCGATGATATCGCCAGTGTGGCCGACCTTGCGGGCAAAACCATTTATTCCACAGGCAAGGGCACTACGCCGGAATATACATTGAACTATATTTTAGAGCAAAACGGCCTTGTGCCGGGCGAGGATGTGACGGTGGAGTATAAAAGCGAGGCCACCGAGGTAGTAAGCGCCATGCAGATGTCCAGCGGGTATCCCATTGCCATGCTGCCGCAGCCGTATGTCACCACAGCGCAGATGCAGATGGAGGGCCTTTCCGTTGCGCTGGATATGACGGAGGAATGGAACAAGGTCTCGCCCGATTCCGCGCTTGTCACCGGTGTGGTGCTGGCGCGCACACAGTTTGTGGAGGAAAACGAGGCTGCGTTTGAAGAATTTCTGGAGGACTATGCGGCCAGCGTGGAATTCGTGAATGCGAATACGCAGGACGCTGCAGCGCTTGTGGCGCAGTACGGCATCGTGCCCAAGGCCGAGGTGGCGGAAAAGGCCCTGCCGGCCTGCAATATCACATTCATCACCGGCTCTGACATGAAGGCCAAGGTGTCCGGCTATCTGAACGTGCTGTATGAACAGAACGCGCAGGCGGTGGGCGGCCAGATGCCGGGTGATGATTTCTACTACGGTGCGTAAGCTGCTGCACAAAAGGTGGCTGCAAAGCGCGCTGGCCGTCGCCTTCTGGCTGTGCGTGTGGCAGGCCGCAAGCGCGGCGGTGGCATCCTCGCTTATTCTGGCCTCGCCGCTTGCGGTGCTGAAAACGCTGGCGGGCCTTGTGCCCTCTGCCGCCTTCTGGCACACGGTGTGCCAAAGCACGGCGCGCATTCTGGCCGGTTTTTTTCTGGGGCTGGCCGCGGGGCTGGCGCTGGCGTGCCTTTCGGCAGCCTTCGCGTTTGTGCGCGTGCTGCTGCACCCCCTTGTGCTCACAGTAAAAAGCGTGCCGGTGGCCAGCTTCACCGTGCTGGCGCTGTTCTGGCTGCGCGATGCCGCCAACCTCTCCATGCTTATCAGCTTTCTGATGGTGGTGCCGGTGGTGTACGCCAACACGCTGGAGGCCCTTTTAAGCGTAGATGCCGCTTTGCCTGAAATGGCAAAGGTGTTCCGCCTGGGCGCCGTGCGCACGGCGCGCTATATCTACGCGCCTGCAGCCGCGCCCGGCGTGCGGGCCGCCTGCCGCGTGGGCCTTGGCCTGTGCTGGAAAAGCGGCGTGGCGGCCGAGGTGATAGGCATTACATCCGGAAGCCTGGGCGAAATGCTGTATAACGCAAAGCTTCTGCTTTCGGCGGCAGACCTGTTCGCCTGGACGCTGGTCATCATCCTGCTCAGCTTCGGTTTTGAAAAGCTGTTTCTTGCTGCTTTGGGCCGCGCCGAACGGGCGGTGTGCCGCCGGTGCCCGCCGCCCATGCGGCGGCAGCCCGCGGCGCCCGCGGCGCTGCGGGCAGACGGCGTGTGGAAAAGCTTTCACGGCAATGCGGTGCTCTGCGGCGTAACGCAAAGCTTTGCGCCGGGCGAGGCCGTGTGCGTGATGGCGCCCAGCGGCGCGGGCAAAACCACGCTTTTGCGCCTGCTGCTGGGGCTTGCAAAGCCCGACAGGGGCGAAATTACGCCCGCCGGGGCAAAGCTTGCCTGCGCGTTTCAGGAGGAGCGGCTGGTGCCCGGCCTTTCGGCGGTGGGCAATGTGCTGCTGGCCTGCCCGTGCACGCAGGCGCAGGCGGAGGAGGCCTTTCGCGCGCTTGGGTTTGAGGCGCATACCATGCGCCAGCCCGTGCGCCAGATTTCGGGCGGGCAGCAGCGCCGTGTGAGCCTTGCGCGCGCCATGCTGGCCGACAGCGCGGCTGTCCTGCTGGACGAGCCCTTCAAGGGGCTGGACGGCGGGGCCAGGGCCGTTGCCGCTGCCTTTGTGCGCGGCCAGGCCGCCGGGCGCGCCGTGGTATGTGTGACGCATGACGCGGCGGACGCGGGGCTGCTTGCAGCGCGCACCGTGCAGCTTTGTGCGAAAAATGGCGCTAAAGCCTCCCGGCCCACTTGAAACCGAAAGGCTTTGCTGGTATAATTTGCTTATTCGGCAGAACAGGCGCCTGTTCTCTGTTTTCACCAGACGGTGAAAACAATTTTCCCTGAAAAGAAGGGCCGCCCTGCTCTGCCTTTCGAAGCCTGAAAGAAAGGTGAAGCGGATTATGAAATATGCGGTATGGAAAAAGGCGGCAGTGTTCCTGCTGGCGGCATGCATGGTGCTTGCGTTTGGCGGCACCGCAGCGTTTGCCGAAGGCGAGACAGGCAATGTGGCGCAGGTGAACGGCACGCAGTACGCTACTCTGGCGCAGGCGGTGGAGGCCGCGCCGGACGGGGTGGAAACAACCGTCGTGCTGCTTGACAACATTGTGATGAAAACAGAGAATATCGTTACCGTTCCGGCAGGCAAAAATATTCTGCTGGATATGAAGGGGCACAGCATTACGGTAGAAAGCAGTTTTGAGGGCCGCCCCTTTGTAAACCACGGAACATTAACTGTGACAGGCGAAGGCACGGTGGACAGCAGCGCCGGTACTTTGGGGTACGGCAGTATTGACAACTATGGAGTTTTGTGCCTGAAGAATGGTGCTTACCGTGGAAATTTGCAGGCGGCCGGCAGCAATATTTGGAATCGCGCAGGTGGGACAGCTACTTTTGAAGGCGGCACTTATACGGGATGCGGCACTGAAATTGCCACACAGGAGGGCAGTACGACTTATATAAAAGGCGGTTACTATGAAAGCCCCTGGTATCCCGCTGTGGAAAACCGGGGAGACATGACGATTTCCGGCGGCGAATTCCGCAATACGTCCTGCAGCTCCTGCTCGGACAAGTGGGGATATACAGTTCGCAGCGGGGAAAGCTCCAGTACTGCTTACCTGCGCTTTGAAAATGGTAAAGTAGTAGGCGTACAGGGCGGCTTGGCGATTGCAGGGGGGACAGCGGATATTTATGACGGCGATTTCAGCACAGTTCCCTGTGTAAATAACCCGGCCCATACGACTACTTCCTTCTATGCACTGTATGTGGCCGGAGAATCTTTTGAAAATATGGCTACTGTATATGGCGGCAATTTTCATGCGGCATACAGGGAAGCGGTGCATATCGGGAACAGTAACCCTGCGCCTGACAGCGGAGCGGGAAAAAGCTCTATCGTCTTGATAAAAGGCGGCACATTTACCGGCGGGACCCTCGGTGGAACCGCGGTTGTTGTAGAAAATACAGATAACGCCGTAGGCGCGGCGAGTATTACAGGCGGCACCTTCAGCTCGGATGTGAGCGCGTATGTGCCCGCAGGTTCTGCGGCGGTGGAAGATGAAAACGGGAACTTCATCATCGCACCTGCTGCGGACGCCTGCTTTGCCATCGGCAATGTTGGATACAACACGCTGGCCGAGGCTGTGGACGCAGTACCCGCGGACGGCACGCAGGTTACCATCACCATGCTCAAAGAGGCGCAGGGCGACGGCGTTGTGGTGAAAGCGGGGCAGAACATTGTGTTCGATTTCGGCGGGCACACATACAATATCAACGGGGCGCTGGTTGGCTCTGCGGGCACAGAGACGAACGGCATGCAGTTTTTGAAGGGCTCGGCCGTCACGCTGAAGAACGGCACGCTCACTTCCGACAAAGCCAAGATATTGGTGCAGAATTACTGCGATCTCACATTAGACGGCATGAAGCTGGACGGCACGAAAAGCAGTGTCTGCGGCTATGTGCTTTCGAACAACTTCGGCAACACGGTGGCAACGGGAGATACCTGCATTACGGCGGGCGAGGGAAAAGTGGCCTTCGATTTGTGGTATAATATGTCGGATGTATATAAAGACGGCGTCACCGTTACCTTTGATAAAAACTTTACCGGCAAAGTGACCGGCAAGGTAGAGTACGGCACAGGCAACCCGGTGGCCGGCTGGGAGGATAAAGCTGCCCTCACCATTCAGGGCGGCATGTTCGATACACAGTTTGTTGCCAGCGGCAGCAATGACATCAGACAGGCAAACATCAGCATTTCAAGTGGTTCCTTCACCTCCAAAGATGCAGCCGGTTACGTTGTGCCCGGGTTTGAACTGAAGCAGAATGCAGACGGCACCTTCGGTGTGGCCAAAAAGCCGGAAACGCCTGTGCAGCCCCAGCCGTCCGCACCCAGCGGCGGCCAGAAGGCAAACCCCAAAACAGGCGTGCCGGCCCGAGGCTGAAAACTGGTAAATTTATATATGCGGCATAAGTGCGAAGGGGCCGCCCCATAGTGGGCGGCCCCTTCGCATTTGCCCGCCGTGCGCGAAAAATGCAGGCTTTGCAAAGAAAAGCACGGCAAAAAACCTTGACAAACCGCCTGTACAAAGCATAAACTAAATAATGCGGCAGCATGTGAAAATACATGCAGGCAGGCCGCAGAAAGGACTGTGAGCAGGCCATGGAAGGCGACGCCCAAGGGCGATTATGCAAACAAATATCACATAGCGCTGTTCACGGTGTGCGGCGGCCCTAGCTGCCTTTGCGCCGTGCTTTTGCGCGGAAAGGAAAGGCCAATGGTTTCTATTTATGAAACGCAGCAGGGGCGCCTGCACGAGTGCGAGCACATTTGCCCCGGCACGTGGGTGGATCTGTGCGCCCCTACGGAAGAAGAGGTGGCTGCAGTGTGCACGCAGCTGCACATTGATGTGGATCTTGTGCGCGCCGCGCTTGACGAGGAAGAGCGAAGCCGCATCGATTTTGAAGACGGGCATATGCTTATTCTGGTAGATACCCCCACTGTGGAGGTGCGCCCCGGGCGCGGTTTTGTGTACACTACATTGCCGTACGGCATCATTCTCACCGAGGCGAACATCGTGACGGTGTGCCTGAAGGAGACGGCGCTGACGCGCGCCTTCAGCGACAGCCCGGTGAAGAATTTTTCCACAAAAAAACAGCGCCGCATGACGCTGCAAATGCTTTACCGCAACGCCACGCTGTTTCTGTTCTACCTGCGCGAGGTGGATAAAGCCTCCAACCGCGTGGAAAACGAGCTGCACATTTCCATGAAAAACAAAGAGCTTATCCAAATGCTGGGGCTGGAAAAGAGCCTTGTGTATTTTTCCACTTCTTTGAAGGGCAACGAGCTTGTGCTGGAAAAGTTGATGCGTACCCAGTTTGTAAAGGCGTACCCTGAGGACGAAGAGCTTCTGGAGGACGTTATCATCGAAAACAAGCAGGCTATCGAGATGTCGAATATCTACCGCGACATCCTTTCGGGCACTATGGATGCATTCGCCTCCGTCATCTCTAATAACCTGAACATTGTCATGAAGGTGCTGGCCTCCGTCACCATCATCCTCACCATTCCGTCCATTGTGTTTGGGCTGTGGGGCGCAAATGTGCCCGTGCCGTTTGAAACATCGCCCTATGGCTTCTGGGTGGTTATCGCCATTGCGGCGGCGCTTACATGCGTTGCCGTGGTGTGGATGCTGAAGAAAAAATGGCTGTGAAAGGGTTCTCTTCCCTGTTCGGCGTCTTTCGCCCCTTTTGAGGTGGCGAAGGGCGCCTTTTTTCTATGCCTTTTGTGTGGAAAAGATTGATTCCTATAAATTTTGTGTAAAATATATAAAATACCTGCTTTTTTTTGGCGACAGATTGCCTAAATGATACAGAATTCCCTTGAAAAATACAGGAAAGATGAGTAAAATAAAGGAAAGAATCCTGTGCGCACCCGTCCCGGCAGCCGCCGGGGCGGTGCCGCTGCCAGCCTGAGGCGCCTTTGGCGCCGAAAAGGAGGAAGTGTTTTGAAAAAAAACCAGAAACATCCGCAGGCCGAAGTTCCTGTCTATCTGTTTAAGCAGGGCAGAAATTTTGAAAGCCAGAAATTTTTTGGCGCGCACTTTGAAACGCGCGGCGCGCAGCATGGTGTAGTGTTCCGCGTGTGGGCCCCGCGCGCCAAGGCCGTCAGCGTGGTGGGCGATTTCAACAGCTGGGTTCCCGGCGCGGCCCCCATGGAAAACCTGGACGAGGCCGGCGGCATCTGGGAATGCTTTGTGCCCGGCCTTGCCGTATATGACATTTATAAATACTGTGTTACCACGCCGGACGATGAGTTGGTGTTCAAGGCGGATCCTTACGCCTTCCATACGGAAACGCGCCCTGCAAACTGCTCCAAGGTGTACGAGCTGGCCGGCTATGAATGGGGCGACGCCGCCTGGCAGAAAAAAGCGGCAAAAAACAGCCCGCTGAAGGCCCCGGTGAATATTTACGAGATGCACGCCGGCTCGTGGCGCACCTATGAGGACGGCAACCCCTTTAATTACCGCGCTCTTGCCAAAGAACTGGTGCCCTATCTGCAGGATATGGGCTATACGCATGTGGAGCTGATGCCCATTATGGAGCATCCGTTTGACGGAAGCTGGGGTTACCAGGTGACAGGCTATTTTGCCCCCACCAGCCGTTACGGCACGCCGCATGATTTCATGGCCTTTGTAGATGCGTGCCACCAGGGCGGCATCGGCGTCATTATGGACTGGGTGCCCGCCCACTTCCCAAAGGACCAGTTCGGCCTTTATAAATTTGACGGCACCAATTGCTATGAAGACCAGAACCCCCTGCGTGCCGAGCACAAGGAATGGGGCACCATGGTGTTTGACTACGGCCGCCCGGAGGTACAGAGCTTTCTTGTGTCCAACGCGCTGTTCTGGCTGGAGGAATACCATGTGGACGGCCTGCGCGTGGATGCCGTGGCCAGCATGCTGTATCTGGATTATAACCGCCGCGACGGCGAATGGGCGCCCAACAAAAACGGCGGCAAAGAGAACCTGGAGGCCATTGAATTTTTGCAGAAGCTGAACAGCGAGGTTTTTGCGCGTCACCCCAATGCCCTGATGATAGCAGAAGAAAGCACGGCGTGGCCGCTTGTGTCCCACCCTGTCAGCGAGGGCGGGCTGGGCTTCAATTTCAAATGGAACATGGGCTGGATGAACGATATGCTCAGCTATATGAGCACAGACCCCCTGTTCCGCAGCGGCAGCCACAACAAGGTGACGTTCAGCTTTTTCTATGCCTTCAGCGAAAATTTTATTTTGCCCATCAGCCATGACGAGGTGGTGCACGGCAAGTGCAGCCTCATCAACAAAATGCCCGGCGATTACGAGCAGAAGTTTGCCGGCCTGCGCACCTTCTTCGGCTATATGATGGCCCACCCGGGCAAAAAGCTGATGTTCATGGGGCAGGAGTTCGGCCAGTTTATTGAATGGAACGAGGCCCATCAGCTTGATTGGCTGCTGCTGGGCTACGAGCGCCATGCCCAGATGCAGCAGTATGTGCGCACCCTGAACCGCATATATAATGAAACGCCGGCCCTGTGGCAGGACGACTTTTCCTGGAACGGCTTCCAGTGGATTGTGCCGGACGATTCGTCCCAAAGCATTATCGTGTTCCTGCGCAGGGATGAAAGCGGCGGCGAGGTGATTTGTGTGGCAAACTTTGCACCTGTGCTTCGGCCGGATTACCGCTTTGGTGTGCCGAACCCCGGCACCTATGCCGAGCTGCTCAATTCCGATGCAAAGGAGTTCGGCGGCACCGGCGTGTGCAACGCCCCGGTGAAAGCGGTGAAAAAGCCCATGCACGGCTTTGAACAGTACATCTCTGTAAAGGTGCCGCCTATGGCGGCAGTGCTGTTCCGCGTGCCGAAAAAGCGCGTGCCGCGCGCCGCGGGCAGGCGGCAGGCGGCGAAGCCAGCGCCGGAGGCAAGGCCCGGGGCGGGTGCAGGGCAGGCCGCTGGGAAAACAGGGCAGACGCCTTAAAAGCGAAGCGATTCGCTTGCAGGATAAAAGGGCCCGCAAGGGCGAAAGCAAGGGGAGAAAATTATGAAAGAATGTATCGCCATGCTGCTGGCCGGCGGCCAGGGTTCGCGCCTGTATGCGCTTACCAGAAAGTTGGCAAAACCTGCCGTCCCGTTCGGCGGAAAGTACCGCATCATCGATTTCCCGCTGTCGAACTGCGTGAACTCCGGCATCGACACCGTGGGTATCCTCACGCAGTACCAGCCGCTGGTGCTGAACGATTACATCGGCAACGGCCAGCCGTGGGACCTTGACCGCCTGTACGGCGGCGTGCATGTGTTGCCGCCCTACCAGACGGCCACTGGGTCAGATTGGTATAAGGGCACGGCCAATGCCATCTACCAGAATATCAATTTCATCGAGCGGTACGACCCGCAGTATGTCGTCATCCTCTCCGGCGACCATATCTACAAGATGGATTATTCCGAGATGCTGGCCTTCCATAAGCAGAAGGGAGCCGACTGCACCATCGCCGTGCTGGAGGTGCCATGGGAGGAGGCGCCGCGCTTCGGCATCATGACGGCCGATGAAGACGGCACCATCACCAAGTTTGAAGAAAAGCCCAGGCAGCCTCAGTCAAACTTGGCGTCTATGGGCATTTACATCTTCACATGGGAAAAGCTGCGCAAATATCTTGTGGAGGACGAGGCGGACAAAGCCTCCTCGAACGATTTCGGCAAGAATATTATTCCCAATATGCTGGCAGATAACCAGAAGATGGTGGCCTGGCCGTTCGACGGCTATTGGAAGGATGTGGGCACCATCGACAGCCTGTGGGAAGCTAATATGGACCTTCTGGACCCAAACCAGCCCCTGGATATGTGGGACCCGGCGTGGAAGATATATTCCCGCACGTCGGGCCGCCCGGGCCACTACATTGCACCGCAGGCGCATGTGGACAACTGCATGATAACCGAGGGCTGCGTGGTGGAGGGCAATGTGAGCAACAGCGTTCTGTTCGCCAATGTGCGCGTGGCCGAGGGGGCAGTGGTGGAATCTTCCATTCTGATGCCCGGCGCGGTGGTAGAGGCGGGCGCCGAGGTGTGCTATTCCATCATTGCCGAAAACGCGGTAGTGAAAAAGGGCGCCCGCGTGGGCGCGCGCCCGGAGACAGTGGAGGATAAATCCAAATGGGGCGTGGCCGTGGTGGCCGAAGGGCGCACCATTGGCGAAAATGCCAGCGTAGGGCCCAAGGCCATGCTGGAAAAAGACGTACAGGACGGTGAGAAATTATGGTAAACAAAGATACGCTGGGCATTATTTTTCCGAATACCTATGATAATCTCATCCCTGAACTGGTGCGCCGGCGCACCATGGCCAGCGTGCCGTTCGGCAGCCGTTACCGCATGATAGATTTTACGCTTTCTGCCATGGTGAACGCGGGCATTGATAATGTGACAGTATTGGCCAAGCGGAACTACTACTCCCTGATGGACCATCTGGGCAACGGGCGCGAGTGGGACCTTTCCCGCAAGCTGGGCGGCCTGAACATGGTGCCGCCCTTTGCCCAAAGCAATACCAAGATGTACCACGGCCGGGTGGAGGCGCTTGCCACCATTGTGAGCTATCTGGAAGCGCAGAAGGAAAAATACGTCATATTATCCGATTGCAACATTGCCTCGGATGTAGATTATGCCGATTTGATGAACCGTCATATCAGCACAGGTGCTGATGTGACCATGGTGTACGAGAGAGCCGAAATTCCCGAGGCGCTGCGCACGGACAACTATACTTTCGATTTTGACGAAAACGGCCGCATGACGCAGCTTCGCTGCAACGATTACCGCACTGGCGTGCAGAACCTCTCCATGAATGTCATCGTCATGGGCAGGGAAGAGCTCATCGCCATGGTGCGGGACGCCACGGTGCGCAATTATGTGTATCTGGAGCGCGACATCCTCGCCCCGGCGCTGAAGCTTTTGAATGTGCGCGGATACGAGTACACCGGCTACCGGGCGCGTATCTATAACATGAAGAGCTATTTTGACGAGAATATGCGCCTGCTGGACCACAGGAATATGGAGGCCCTGTTCCCGCCCGAGCGCCCGGTGTACACTAAGGTGCGCGACGAGGCGCCCGTGCGCTATGCCATGGACTGCAGGGTGCGCAACAGCGTGGTGGCCGACGGCTGCATCATTGAGGGCGAGGTGGAAAACTGCGTGCTGTTCCGCGGCGTGCGCGTGGCCAAGGGCGCCAGCGTGAAAAACTGCGTGCTGATGCAGGGCACCGCAGTGGAGCAGGGCGTGGAGATGGAGTATATTGTCACCGATAAAAATGTCACCATCACCGAGCGCCGCCATTTGAAGGGCAACGAGAACTTCCCTGTATATGTGGAAAAAGGCACCACTGTCTGACGTGCTGCGCCGGGGCGCGCCCGGCAAACTGGAAAGAGGGGAATTTATATGAACATTTTGTTTTGTGCCAGCGAGGCTGCGCCGTTTGCCGCCTCCGGCGGCCTTGGCGATGTGGCGGGCAGCCTGCCGAAGGCTGTTCAGGGCAGCGGGGCTGCATGCCGTGTGGTGCTGCCGCTGTATGGCGATATGAAGGAAGAATACTGCAAAAAGCTTACCTATCTCACCAATTTCAACGTGCCCGTGGGCTGGCGCAACCAGTACTGCGGCCTGTTTGAGCTGGAAGCCGGCGGCGTGAAATACTATTTTCTGGACAATGAATACTATTTCAAGCGCACGGGGCTGTATGGCTTTTACGATGACGGCGAGCGCTTTGCCTTCTTCTCGCGCGCCATCTGCGAGATGCTGTTCCATATAGACTTCCACCCGGACGTCATCCACGCCAACGACTGGCAGACGGCGCTGGTACCCGTGTATCTGAACCTGTATTACCGGCACCTGGAATCTCACCGCAGCATCAAAACGGTGTTCACCATCCACAATATCCAGTATCAGGGCAAATACGGCATGGATATTATGGAGGACACCTTGGGCATCGGCCATGCGGACGCGCATTTGCTGGAGTACGACGGCTGCGTGAACTTCATGAAGGGCGCCATCGAGTGCGCCGACAAGGTAACCACCGTTTCGCCCAGCTATGCCGCAGAAATACTGGACCCATGGTACAGCCACGGGCTGGACGGCCTGCTGCGGCAGAAGCAGTACAAGCTGTGCGGCATTTTGAATGGCATCGACACCAAAAGTTACGACCCGGCCACAGACCCGAATCTTGCCGAAAACTATACGGCGGCCAATTTCAAGGCGCACAAGCTGGCCTGCAAGAAAGAGCTGCAAAGCATTTTCGGCCTGCACGACTGGCCTGTGCCCGTGCTGGCCATGGTGACGCGCCTTGTGGGGCATAAGGGCGTGGATCTTGTGCGCCATGTGGCGCAGGAGGTGGTGAACAACGGCATCCAGCTTGTGGTGCTGGGCTCCGGCGAAAGCGAATACGAAAGCTTCTTTTCCGAGCTGGCGGCCCGCAACCCCGGGGCGGTTGGCGTGCGCATCGGCTTTGTGCCCAGCCTGGCGCGCAAGGTGTACGCCGGGGCAGACATGTTCCTGATGCCGTCCAAATCCGAGCCGTGCGGCCTTTCGCAGATGGTGGCGTTGCGCTACGGCACCATTCCTATTGTGCGCGAGACGGGCGGCCTGCGCGATTCTATCCACGATTCGGGCGACGGAAAGGGCAACGGCTTCACCTTCCGCAATTACAATGCCCACGAAATGCTGGGCACCATTCTGCGCGCCAAGGAGGGCTTTGAAAAGCAGGACGGCTGGCGCGTGCTGGTAAAGCGCGCTATGGAGTGCGACTGCTCGTGGGGCGCCAGTGCCAGACAATATGTAGATATGTATGAGCAGGTGTGCCAGCTTTGGTGAGGCGCGCCTGAAAAAGACGGTATGTGCCTGCGCGTTTTCCCCTTGGGCGTGCGGCACTGAAAAAACAGCCGGGCCCCGGTGCAACATGCACCGGGGCCCGGCTGTGTCTGTATGAAAGCGCCCGCTGGCGGGCAGACTGTGAAGCGTGTGGAAGCTGCACAGGGCAAACTGAAAACCTCTTTTTGGTTTATTTATGGATAAATATATCATAAAGAGATGGAGTTCACAGTGCGTTTTTAAGAAAACAAAACAGGAAAAGTAATATTAAAAATCAAAAACAATCAAATTCAATTATAATTCCGTATTGTGAAATTTGCAAAGAGCTCAAAAATAAAAAAAGGCAAATTTATCCGGGATAGTGCACAAAACCCATAAATGGCCTAAATGCAGTTTTGTTGAACAGAGAGAAAAAGCGGTATTTGTGAACATTGCATAATTAAAAGGCATATTTTTGTGTTATAATGCACAATGTAAGGACGAGGGAAACCAACAGAGGGGTGGCCCGAGACAGAAGATAGAGAGCCTTACAGGAACATTTCGCAGTTGCGAGAAGAAAGGAACATGCATTATGGTCAAGCAAGTGAAGATTTCCAGCTTTACTGAAGTAAAAAACATCATGAACGCAGCGTCCGTATGCTACGACGATATCGGCGTGCACGATGCAAAGGGAAGCATTGCTGACGCCAAAAGCATTTTGGGCCTGATGAGCCTGGATTACACGAAACCCGTGATGCTGGTGAGCGAGAACGAGCGTGAGCTCGAGCACGTGTTCAACGCCATCAGCTGAGGTTTTTTGTGAGAGTGTGAAGCAGAACGGGTAAAGCAATATCTCATGCGCCGGGGCAGGTTTTCTACCCCGGCTTTTCTGTTTGTAAATGAAAACCACCGGCGCGGCCAGTGGCGATGCTTTGAGGAAGAACGCCCCATGCACGGGGAAAAGGTGTGCCGGAGGCGGGGATAAGCCCTTTTGACGCCTGCATATGCCGCACAGGGCCGGAATGGCCGGGGTGCGGCGGTGCCGCAGCTTTGCAGAGGCCCCGCGTGGCTTCATAAAGATTACTTTCAACAAAGAACGAAAAGGATGCAAAGAAGGTGCGCCGCAGCTTTACCACAGGCGGGTACATGTCAAAAAAACGGCCCCGGCAAAGCTGGGGCCGGGCAGGGAAGCAATGGTTTGGCCTTGCCGTCATTTCGGCACGCCACATAGGCAAGCCCCCCATGGCGGCCATCAGGCCTGCCATGGGGGGCTTTTCGTCTTCTGCATCCAAATTTCGGGGCAAACCCGCTTTGCGCTGCCGGGCGGGATAATTTTTCTGCCGCAGCAGGGGAAGCTTCTGTGGCCTGCCTGCTGCAAGCGGGTACGTTGCTTTGCAAAACCGCGGAACGCTCCGCTGCCAAAACCATGGATGCCGCGGCGCATGCAAATTGCCTTTTCGGCAGGAGTGGCGGTTTCTCACCCGGCCTTGTCTGAGGCTGGGGCGATAGCTTCCTGCTTTTGGGCAGCCTCTGTTTTTACATTGCCTCCACAAGCGCCTTTGTGTCGCGCGCAATCATCAGCTCTTCGTTGGTGCACACAACCAGCACCTTCACGCGGCTGCCTTCACCTGTGATATCGTTGATGTCCAGCCCGCGCAGCTTGTTCTTTTCAGCATCGATAGAGATACCCAGAAACTCCATATCCCTGCACACCTCGCTGCGCACATAGCCGTCGTTCTCGCCGATGCCGCCGGTGAACACCAGGCAGTCGATGCCGCCCATGGCCGCCGCATACGCGCCCACATATTTTTTGATTTGATAGTTCAGCATGTCGCTGGCCAGCTTGGCGCGGGCATTGCCCTCGGCCGCGGCCTTTTCCACGTCGCGCTTGTCGCTGGAGACGCCGGAAATGCCCAGCAGGCCGCTTTTTTTGTTGAGGTAATCAGCCATTTCCTGCCCGTGGATGCCCAGCTTCTGCTCCATATACGTCACCACGCTGGGGTCGATGTCGCCGCAGCGCGTGCCCATCAAAACGCCCGCCAGCGGGGTGAGGCCCATGCTGGTATCCACGCATTTTCCGCCGTCCACAGCGGTGATGCTGCTGCCGTTACCCAAATGGCAGGTGACCATTTTGATGTCCTTTGCGTCTTTGCCAAGGTACTGTGCGGCCGCCATGCTCACATAGCGGTGGCTGGTGCCGTGCGCGCCGTAGCGGCGGATGGAATACTTCTCGTACATTTCGTACGGCACGCCGTACATATACGCCTTCGGCGGCATCGTCTGGTGGAAGGTGGTGTCAAACACCACCACGTTCGGCACGTTGGCGCCGAACACGGCCTTTGCGCTGCGCAGGCCCTGCACATGCGCCATATTGTGCACCGGGGCCAGGGGGGCAATCTCTTCAATTTTGTCGATGATGGCGTCTGTGACAAGCTCAGACTTCGTGAAGAACTCCGCGCCCTGCACCACGCGGTGGCCAATGGCGCTGATCTCGCTTTTATCCTTCACCACAGCGCCCTCGCCGGAGGTCATCATTTCCACAACCTTCATAAAGGCTTCCGTGTGGGTGGGGAAGGGCACTTCCTCCTCCCATTCTTTGCCGTGCGCCTTGTGCACGATCTTCGAGCCCTCGATGCCGATGCGCTCGCACAGGCCCTTGCACAGAACGGCCTCGCCGTCCATGTCGATCAGCTGATACTTCAGTGAACTGGAACCACAGTTGATAACCAGTACTTTCATGTCTTTCCTCCAACATTCCGGTGCACGCGGCACCTTTTTTCTTTGCCGAATTTATTATATAATGGGAAAAACAGGTTTTCAAGGGTCAACAGCCCAAAAACGGGCCGCCCGGCCATTTTTGCGGCCCGGCAGGCAGAGGGGAGGCGTGCGGGATGCGCACTGCGGGCATTATTGCCGAGTATAACCCGTTCCACAACGGTCATGCGCACCAGATAAGCCGGGTGCGCGCGCTGGGGTTCGACGCCGTGGTGTGCGTGATGAGCCCCGGCGTGGTGCAGCGCGGCAGCCTTGCGCTGATGCCCGCGCAGGTGCGCGCCGAAGCGGCGCTTTCGTGCGGGGCAGACGTGGTGCTGTGCCTGCCCGCGCCCTATGCGGCGGCCAGCGCCGAGGCCTTTGCGGCCGCCGGGGTGCGCGCGCTCAGCGCGCTGGGCTGCGTGCAGGCGCTGTGCTACGGCGCAGAGACGCCGGACGCCGCCGCGCATATGCGTGCGGCAAAGGCCCTGCTGGGCCCGGCCTTTGCGGGGCATCTGCGCGAAGGGCTTGCCGGGGGCCTGCCCTTTGCCGCCGCGCGGCAGAGGGCTGCGCAGGCCGTGTGCGGGGAGGCGGGCGGCCTTCTGGCAAGCCCGAACGATATTCTGGGCGTGGAATACTGCAAGGCTATCCTGATGCAAAAAAGCGCACTGCAGCCGCTGGCGCTGGCGCGCCGGGGCGCCGCACACGGCGCCCCACTGGGCGGCGCGCAGGCGGGTGCCGCTGCGCCGGCACAGCAGACGTTTTCAAGCCTGCGCGCCGCGCGGCAGGCTGTGGGGTTTGCCAGCGCCACGGCCCTGCGAGCCCTTGCGGCGCAGCATGGCCTGGCCGCGCTGGAGCCCTATGTGCCCCGGAAGGCGCTGGCGCTGTACCTGCGCGCGCAGCGGCAGGGGGCGGTGCTGGACGAAAAAAGCTTTTCCACGGCCCTTCTATGCCGCTTGCGCGCGGGCCGCGCACAGGGCTTTGCTCATGTGCGCGGCGCGGGCGAAGGGCTGGAAAACCGTCTGGCGACTGCGGTGCGGCAGGCGTGCACGGCCGAAGAGCTGCTGGAGCTTTTGAAAACGAAGCGCTATGCTACGGCGCGCCTGCGCCGTTTTGCGCTGGATGCGGCGCTGGGGGTGCCTGCGGCCCTGCCCTCGCTGCCTTACCTGCATGTGCTGGGGGCGGGCGAGGCGGGCCTTGCCGTGCTGCGAAAGGCAAAGCGGACGGCCAGCCTGCCGCTTTCGGCCTCGCTAGCCGTGCTGGAGAAGGCGTCGCCGCCCGCGGCGCAGGCGGCGGCGCTGCACGCCGCCGCAGAGGACTTCGCCGCGCTGTGCCTCGCCTCGCCGCGGCCCATGGGAACGGCTTACACACAGAAATTTATTTCGCCGCAAAAGGGGTGAAAAGCGGTGGCAGACACAGCAAAGCGCCTTATTATGGTGAATGGCCCCATGGGCGTGGGCAAAACGGCCGTATGCCGCCGGCTTGTGCGCCTTTGCGCGCCTGCCGCTTTTCTGGACGGCGACTGGTGCTGGATGCTGGAGCCCTTCGCCGTTACGCCCCAGACAAAGTCGCTTGTGCTCTCCAATATTGCGCACATGCTGGAAAGCTATGGCCGCTGCCCGGCCTGCCGCACGGTGGTGTTCTGCTGGGTGATGCAGGCGCCGGATATTGTGCAGCAGGTGCTGCGCAGGCTGCCCGCCGGAATGTTTGTGCCAAAGCTCGTCACGCTCACAGCCAGCCGTGAGGCGCTGACAGCCCGTGTAGAAAAGGACATCGGCGCCGGCCTGCGCGGCGCAGACGCCGTGGCCCGCGCGCTGTGCTACCGGGAGGCATATGCCTGGGCGCCCTGTGTGGTGGATACCACGCGCCTCTCACCCGGCGAGGCGGCGCAGGCCGTGCTGGCGGCGCTGTGAAAGCAGCGGAATCAAGTCAAGCCTCAGAAGGGCATACTGCCGGCAAGCCTCTCAAGAGGCACTGAATGCTCTGTCTCCTGCATCACTTGCCCCGCCCCTCCCGCAAACGGTATTCTTCCCGTTGCGCGCTGCATCTTTTTGGTATTGAATACCATCTCGCTTCGCTCGCAACTGACGGCGAAAGGCCTTTTACCCTCCACGGCACAGCCGAGAAGTATCGTTTCGCTAAAGCCGCAACAACACGAGAGGGACGGCCATGTGCCGTCCCTCCTCAATATGCCTTTCACCCCGCGCGCTGCCCGCAGGCGCTTTCCCGCCCTTCTTTTTTCGCGCAGGCCCTCCTTTTTCCCTCACGTGCCGGGGCCGGCTGCCGCCTCTGTGCGGCGGGGCCCGCCTCGCATGCCGCCGGTGCTGCGCATCATGCGCCGCGGCGCTTCACGGGCACATAGATGTCCATCACAAGGCCGCTGCTGCCGTGGCAGCGCTCGTCGTAAAATTCAAAATCCAGCCCCGCCGGGTCGTATTCCCATTCGCCCGCGGGCAGCCACTGCTCAAAAATGTAGCCCCACAGCGCGCGCACCGCTTCGGCCAACGGGTCCGGCGCGCCGGCAGGCACGCCGCCGGGCGGCAGGTCTACCGGCTTTGTGGTAAACACGGCATACTGCGCCGTGGGCACGCGCACGGCGCGCATATCCGGCGCAAGCGCGTCCAGCGTTTCAGGCATCACGCCGAACAGGTACGTCAGGTTCCCGCCCCTGCCCGGCACGCACAGCCCCACCTCGCCGTGCTTGGGCGGCGAAAGGCGGGCGTACATGCGGCTTTCCATATTCTCGCCGGTGTACGTCTCCCAGTAGGCCGCAATGTCCTTTGTATAGCCGTGCTCCACATTGGTGTCGATGCCGTAGCCCGCCACCCAGAACTCGCCCAGCGTTTTCATCACAGGCTCCATCCTGTCACCTCCCCTCTGCCCGCCCGCGCCGCCGGGCAGGGCCTTCATGCGGGCAAGGTATGTGGTGGGGCTGTAGCCAAATGCGCGGCGGAATGCGCGGGAAAACCCGCTTGCCGTCTCAAAGCCGCAGGCAAGCGCCGCGTCTATGGCCTTTTCCCCGCGCAGCAGCCGCCCGCGCGCCGCCGTAAGCCTCTGCAGGCGCACATAGTCCATCACCGGCATGCCCGCCGCCGCGCGGAACATGCGGCAGAAATGAAACGGCGAATACCCCGCCTGCGCCGCAATGTCCGCCACCGTCAGCGGGCTGTCCAGCGCACCGGCGATATACTGCACGGCACGCCGCACAGCCTGTTCATCCGTCCACATGGGCCGCGCCCCCTTTCTCCTTCTCCGCTGGTATCATCATACCGCACTGCGCCACGCGCTGCTGTTCCGCGCTTGCGGTGCTGCGCGGCCCTTCTTCTTTCAGCATACAGGCGCCGCGGCGCGCATGTCAACACCGCCCGCCTTGGCTTTTGCATGCAAAAGGTGTATCATGAGGCCAGACGCCGCATCTTGCGCGGCATACGGAAGGAGGGTGCGCCCCATGGCGCAGACAGCGCCCATCTCCATCACCGCCGAAATGGCGCGCGGCCACCGCCTGCGCGCGCACAACCTGGCCGCACCTCTGCCGCCGGGCGCCTATGTACAGGCCGCAGCGGCCTGCGGGCTGCAAAATTCGCCCCCCGGCGCCTTTGAGACGGCGCTGTTCGCACGCGTGCAGGGCGCTTCAGCGGCCGGGATACACCGCGCGCTGTATGAGGAAAAAAGCCTGCTTCAGGCCTGGAGCTTCCGCGGCGCGCCCGCCGTGTTCCCCACGCGGGACAGCGACGTGTTCCTGTGCGCCCTGAAGGGCGGGCCACACGAGCAGCCGTGGATTTATACGCGCGGCATCACCCTTGCGCTGCAGCGCCTTGGCCTGACGGTGCAGCAGCTGTGGCCGCTTGTGGAAAGCGCCGCAGAAGAATGCCTGCGCGGGTGCGCCGTCACGGGCAAGCCCGCGCTGGACGCCGCCGTGGCCGCCCTTGCCGCGCCGCACCTGCCGGCAGAAGCACAGCCTGTCTGGAACAGCCCCTCGCCCTATGGCCGGCCGGACGTGCAGACGCTGGGCGGGGCCGCAGTTTCGTTTCTTCTGCGCCCGTGCGCCTTCGAGCGGCTGGTGGTGTTCGGGCGGCGCGAGGGCGCGCTGCCCACGTTCGCCTCGCCAAAGGCGTGGCTGGGCAGGCCCTTTCCTCCGCCCCGTGCAGACGCCGCCCTGCAGCTTGTGCGCCGCTTTCTTCACTGCTACGGCCCCGCCACGCCCGCCGCACTTCAAAGCTGGCTGGGCGCGTGCCCGGCGCAGGCAAAGCGCATGTGGGCCGCCGCAGCGCCCGAAATGCAGCCCGTGAAGCTGGCGGGCCGCACCGCCTGGATGCTGGCGCAGGACGTGCCCGCCCTGCCGGATGCCGCGCCGGGGCAGCCGCAGCTTTTGCTGCTCGGCCCGCACGACCCGTATTTGGACGTGCACAGCCCGCACGAAAAAGCTCTGCTTCTGCCGGACACCGCCCTGCACAAGGCCGTGTGGCAGACCATCTCGAACCCGGGTGTGCTTTTGAAAGAGGGGGTCATTGCAGGCGTGTGGCGCCAAAAGACGCAGGGCAAAAGCCTTTCGCTTTCCTTCACGCTGTTTGCCCCGCTCTCCCCGGCCGAGCGCGCGTGTGCCGTGGCCCTGGCACAGCGCTATGCCGCCTTCCGCGGCCAGCGCCTTGCCGCCTGCACGCTGGAGAATTGAGTATACAATTTGTATTTTTATACCTTTTGTATTTTCTTTTTTTTGCAGCGCACCGCCCTTTCATGCGAAAAGCCTCAAAAAACAAAGCCGTCTTTTGGTGGCACTGCCGCCTTGCGGCTGCGCGCAAAACGGGGTATAATAAAAAAGCAGACATGCGGCGTGAAAGGTGCAGGCATATGACGAACGAAGAATTGATTTTGCAGATATTGGGCGAGTTAAAGGCCGGGCAGGACGAGCTGCGCGCAGGGCAGGCTTCCCTGACCACCCGGCTGGAAAAGGTGGAGGCCGGGCAGGCAAAGCTGGAGACAGAGATGTGCCACACGCGCATGCTGGTAGAGCAGCAGGACCACAAAATCAGCCTCGTGGCCGAGCAGTACAGCAGCGTGGCCGAAAAGTTCGACTGGCTCATCCAAAAGGCTGCGCAGACGGATGAACTGCGCGGCCGCGTGAGCACGCTGGAGACCGTCGCCTCCCACCACACGGCAGAGCTTCAGGCACTGCGCAAGGCAAACTGAGCGGACGCAGAAAGGCGGGCGCCTTCCTTTTCGGGAGGCGCCCGCCCTTTTTCTTTCTATACGGGCACAAGGCCGGCAAGGCCCAGTGCAAGGCTGGCCGCGCCGCACAGGCACATCACCAGGATGGGGTTCCATTTGCGCCAGCGCAGCAGCACAAAGGCAGCGCAGAACAGCGCCGCTGCCGCCCACTGCACGTTCCCCGCCGCAGGGGCCGCCCCGCCGGATACCGCCGTGCCCAGCATGGAGAGGCCGGCCGCCGCAATCAGCGCCACCACCGCCGGGCGCAGGCAGCTCAGTACGCCGTCCAGCGCCGGGGCGCTTTTGTAGCGCCGGTATATATACGCCAGCACAGACACCAGAATAAGCGCCGGGAAGATGCACCCCAGCGTGGCCACCACGGCCCCCGGCACGCCCGCGATGCGGATGCCCACAAAGGTGGCCGCATTCACGGCAATGGGGCCGGGCGTCATCTCTGCAATGGTGACAAGGTTCGTGAATTCGGCCATGGAAAGCCACGCATGGGCCTGCACCACCTGCGCCTGAATGAGGGGGATGGCCGCATAGCCGCCCCCGATGCTGAACAGCCCCACCAGAAGGAAGCTGAAAAAAAGCTGCATATAAATCACGGCGCGCCCGCCCCCTTCCTTTTGTGCCACAGCGTTTTGCCCACGCCCGCCAGCGCCGCGGCCAGAATGACAAAGATGACGTTCACATCGAACACAAAGCTTGCCAGAAAGGCCCCCGCCATCAGCGCAAGGGAAAGGGCGCTGCGCTCCCTGGCCACCCCGGCGCCAAGGCCGCAGGCCACGTCCAGTATCACGGCGGCCACACCCGCCTGCATGCCCTTCAGCGCCAGCGCCACCCAGCGGTTGGCCGCAAAGGCCGCATAGAACAGCGAGATAACCGACAAAATGACCATCGGCGGAAGAATGGTGCCCAGCACGGCCACCGCCATGCCCGCAGGGCCGCACACGCGCCAGCCCACCAGAATGGCAGCGTTCACCGCAATGGCCCCCGGCGAGGCCTGGGCCAGGGCGGTAAAATCCAGCATTTCCTCTTCACTCAGCCATTTCAGGCTGTCCACAAATTTGCGCTTCATAAAGGTGACGATAACGAACCCGCCGCCGAAGGTGAAAGTGCTGATGTACAGTGTGGCCAGAAACAGCGGCCACAGCTTTGCCCTGCCGCAGCCCGACGCCCCGGCCACCTGCGCGCCTTCGGCCGGCATGGGCGCCGCCCCCGCCGGGCAGGGTGCAGCCTGCCCCCCTGCCGCCTGTGCGCCCGGCGCCTGGGCGGGCTGAACCCGCCCCCCGGCCGTCTGTGTACCCGGCGCACGCTTTTCCTCCGGCATTGCACCGGCGGCGCCTTCCGCCTCCGCCGCGCATGTCTTGGGCCCGTCACCTGCCCGTGCCCCGGCCACCTGTGCGCCCGGCGCACGCTTTTCCTCCGGCGTTGCACCGGCGGCGCCTTCTACTTCCGCCGTGCATGTCTTGGGCCCGTCACCTGCCTGTGCCCCGGCCACCTGCGCCCGTGCCCCGGCCTGCCGCTGTTGCACACCGCCCGGCGCCTGGGCGGGCTGAACCCGCCCCCCGGCCGCCTGTGTACCCGGCGCACGCTTTTCCTCCGGCATTGCACCGGCGGTGCCTTCCGCCTCCGCCGCGCACGCCCCGGGCCCGTCACCTGCCTGTGCCGCGGCCTCCTTCACCTGTGCCGCATTTTCCGTGACGGACGCGGCGGG
>OFMK01000493.1_pt1 | contig 41573 bp, 35 predicted proteins | sample 1541781 | NCBI WGS metagenome assembly OFMK01 (sample SAMN04209250, study PRJEB22552) | human gut metagenome | biome: gut; material: feces | host: Homo sapiens | place: USA: Oklahoma
TTATGTTTTCTTATGAAGACAGCCGTCGCAATTCCCCTTAAGAAATTAAGGAAAATCAATGTTTTCTTAAGGGGAAGTTGCTTTGAAGTTTCGGCTTTTGTTTTGTATTCGCTGTTTTTTTATTTTTCCAGTTCTGCCAGTTTTTCCAGAATCTGATTGCTTCTGTCAATGAAAGCAGTCATTTCTTCGCTGGTCAGTGTTCTGTGGCTCATGAGTGCCAGATCATATACCTGATGGCAGATCATGTCACAATCTTCTTTCTTATCTTCTTTGCCTGCTGCGTCCATAAGGAACTGCACCAGTTTATTGGATTTGTTCAGCACCAGTGTTTCGTCAGGTTTTACCTGTGCGAACATAGCTTTGTACATTTCGTTGTCGCCGTATGCTTCCATCATTTCCATCATACGACGGCTTTCTTCGCTGAGCAGAATCATAGCAGATACGTTCTGTGCTTTCAGATTTTCCGCTTTGACTTTCAGGTTTTCATTGCCCAGTACGCCGCGGAACAGGTTTTCCATCTGGGTATTGGCAAAGGCATCCGCCTGTTTTTTCGCTTCGCTTTCTTCGCCTTCTGTTTTTTCCTGCAAAGTATCGGTGATGTCAGCGTCGATACGCTGTACTTTTACGCCGGGATTCTTGTATTCCAGGAAGGAAACGAAAGGTTTATCCACGGGAGAAGTGAGGATTGCCGCTTCCAGACCCTGTTCTTTGAACATGCGGATATACTGTGCCTGCTGTGCTTCGTCGGTAACAAAGAAAATTTTGTTTTCGTGTTTTTCTTTGTTCTTTTCCAGATATTCCGCAACGGTTTCGTATATGCCGTCGGTGGTCTTTAACAGCAGCGCGTCTTTGATTTTGTCATAGAGTTTTTCTTCACGCATGCAGCCGTATTTGAAGAACATGCCGATGTCATCCCAGAAACCTTCGTAAGCGGTTCTGTCAGCTTTGAAGAGCTGATTCAGTTTGTCCGCTACTTTCTTGGTGATGTAGCTGTTCATTTTTTCCACATAGCCGTCGTTCTGCAATGCGCTTCTGGATACATTCAGAGGCATGTCGGGGCAGTCCAGCACACCTTTGAGAAGCAGCAGGAATTCGGGAACCACTTCTTTGATGTTATCTGCAATATAAACCTGATTGGAGTACAATTTGATCTGACCTTCTACGACATCCATCTGTTCTACCAGTTTGGGGAAGTACAGGATACCTTTCAGACGGAAAGGATAGTCCATGTTCAGATGAATCCAGAACAGAGGGTCATTCAGGTCAAAGAATACTTTATGATAAAATTCCTTGTATTCTTCGTCGGTGCAGTCTTTGGGCTGTTTCAGCCACAGGGGAGAAGGATCGTTCAAAGGCTTGGGTTCTTCTTTTTCTTCTTCCTGTTTTTCTTCTTCACTGTCTTTGTTTGCTTTTGCCAGGATTTCATCCTTTGTCAGTGTGGCAGCTTCTTCCTGAGAAATATGGATGGTGTTGTCCTTTTTCTCGGGTTCGGCTGCTTCTGCTTTTTCTTCTTCGTTGGTCATCACATCAATGAAGATAGGAACGGGCATGAATGCGCAGTATTTCTGCAATGCTTCATACATCTTGTTTTCATCCAGGAATTCTTCGCCGTCTTCGCTGACGTGCAGTGTGATGGTGGTACCACGTTCGGTACGGGTGCCATCTGCCATTTCGTAATCGATGCCGTCCGCACAGCTCCAGCTTGCTGCCGCTGCACCTTCCTGATAAGACAGTGTGTCGATTTCTACTTTATCGGCTACCATGAAAGCGGAGTAGAAGCCCAGACCGAAATGACCGATGATTTCGTTGTCGCCATCTGCTTTTTCTTCGTATTTGGACAGAAAATCGGTTGCGCCGGAGAAGGCGATCTGGTTGATATATTTCTTGATTTCTTCGTGGGTCATGCCGATACCGTTATCTACGATCTGCATGATTTTTTCCTCTTTGTTCAGTACCACATGAACGGAAAAGGCTTCGTCAGCAGGGATGTGGTCTGCTTCCCCCATAATCATGAGCTTTTTCAGCTTGGTTACTGCGTCACAGGCGTTGGATACCAATTCACGGATGAAAATATCCTTATCGGTATAGAGCCATTTTTTGATAATTGGTAAGAAATTTTCACTGTTAATGGAAAGATTCCCTTTTTCATTCATAATTTTTCAGCCTCCTATAATAGATGGAAAATCCATATATTTTCTGCTTTACAAAGAATATTGTAACACTCGGAGGACAAAAGTCAAGAAAAAATTAGCACTCAATCAAATTGAGTGCTAACAAAATTTCAAATATTAATTTTCTTTCTGAATGGCGATGCCATGGCTCTGGCAAAAGTCCAGTACCCAGCTTTCCCACTGGGCTTCATGGGTCTTATCCAGAGAAAAACTTTCCTGTGCGGCAGAAAGAGTACATAATAAGGTATCTTCCCGGAATAAAAGATTCCAGAACAGCGCCTTTGTGTTGGGAAAAGCCGCTGTTTTTTTCTGAGAAAGGGAAAGAACAAGCTTCATGTTCTTGGGTGTTTTCTTTCCTTTTACTGCCTGAAACACAAGAGGCTTGATCTCGCTCCAGCTGCACCATGGCTCTGTGACGGTTTCGTCGTAATAATCCAGATCCCGTTTGCCGTCAATGGAAAGGTAAGCAAAAGCGGAGATTTCTCCCTGCCGGAAAGCGAAATCGTCAAAGGCATCGCCCTTTAAGAGCAGCGCCATAAAGTGTCTGGTGTCTGGTATGGTAAAAGCAAGCATTGCTGTATCCTCCTTTGGTTTCTTCGCCTGTCATTATACATTTTTTTGCCCTCTTTGACAATGCGCGGGAGGCGGAAAGGAAAAATCATGTATTTTTATTGCGTTTGATGCCATGCTATATTATAATGAAAGACAAGTATTTTTAATGTAATAGGAAGTAGGAGGGAAAACCCTATGGCAGAAGAAAAAACAATGGAAAACAGTGGTCTGGGTGCCACCGGTAACTTTATACATAACTATATCCAGGCGGACCTGGAAGGGGAACTGAATAAAATTCATACCCGTTTCCCGCCGGAACCCAATGGCTATCTGCACATTGGTCACGCAAAATCCATTTGCCTGAACTTTGGTCTGGCAAAACTTTACGGCGGCAAATGCAACCTGCGTTTTGACGACACCAACCCCACAAAAGAAGATGTGGAATATGTAGAAAGCATTCAGGAAGACGTAAAATGGCTGGGCTTCGACTGGGAAGACAGACTGTACTACGCATCTTCCTATTTCCAGAAATATTATGAAGTGGCAGTGAAACTCATCAAAGAAGGCAAAGCTTTCGTATGCGACCTGACAGCAGAAGAAATGCGTCAGTACAGAGGTACACTGAGCACACCTGGTAAAGAAAGCCCTTACCGCAATCGTAGTGTGGAAGAAAACCTGGATCTGTTCGAACGGATGAAAGCAGGGGAATTCCCTGATGGTTCCCATACACTGCGTGCGAAGATCGACATGGCTTCTCCAAACATCAACATGAGAGACCCTGTTATCTATCGTATTTCCCATGCGGCACACCATACCACAGGTACAGAATGGTGCATCTACCCTATGTATGACTTTGCGCATCCTCTGGAAGATGCCATCGAAGGCATTACCCATTCTATCTGTACTATGGAATTTGAAGACCATCGTCCTCTGTACGATTGGGTAGTCAGAGAAGCAGGCTTTACCGTAAATCCTCCCAGACAGATTGAATTTGCTCGTCTGGGTATGACAAATACCGTTATGAGTAAGAGAAAACTCCGCGCGCTGGTAGAAGACGGTCTGGTTGACGGCTGGGATGACCCTCGTATGCCGACCATCAGCGGTCTGCGCCGTAGAGGTTATACACCTGAATCCATCCGTGATTTCTGCGAACGTATCGGTGTATCCAAAGCAAATAGTATGGTAGACAGCGGTCTGCTGGATTACTGCATCCGTGACGACCTGAAAGCAAAAGCACCTGTTGTGATGGCAGTTCTGGATCCTCTGAAACTGGTTATCACCAACTACCCCGAAGATCAGGTAGAAATGATGGAACTGGAAAACAACCCCGAAAATCCTGAACTGGGCACAAGACTGGCACCTTTCACAAGAGAACTGTATATTGAACGGGAAGACTTCATGGAAGAACCTGTGAAAAAATTCTTCCGTCTGGCTCCCGGCAAAGAAGTTCGTCTGAAAGGGGCTTACTTCGTAACATGTACCGATTTTGTCAAAGACGAAAACGGCAATGTAGTAGAAGTACACTGCACATATGACCCTGAAACAAGAAGCGGCAGTGGTTTTGAAGGCAGAAAAGTCAAAGGTACGCTGCACTGGGTAAGCGCTTCCGACAACGTGAAGGCAACTGCGAGACTGTACGACTACATGATGCTGGACAACCCTGACGATCCTAACGGTGAAATGATCATGAACCCCAACTCTCTGGAAGTGAAGGAAAATGTGGTCATTGAAAAATCTATCGCCGGTGCACAGAAAGGTCAGCGTTATCAGTTCATGCGTAATGGTTACTACATTGTAGATACCAAAGATACCACAGAAGATCATCTGGTATTCAACCGCATTGTGCCTCTGAAGAGCTCTTTCAAACTGAAATAAAAAAACTTCCAAGGGAGCATCCAAATTTGGATGCTCCCTTTTTGTTTTGTGCGTCAGGGGCGGAAGATTGTGTTTTCTTTCGTGCATGGAAAATTTTTATTGCGTTGGCGTTGGATAAGGTACATAGTAGTGCATATCTATACAAAAACGGCTGAAAACAGTGACAGTGTTTCTTTGGCTGTCAAAGGGGGGCAACTGAAAAAATAGCGCGAAAAAACAACAAAAGAGAAGGTAAAAAAGATGAAACAAAGGAAAACGGAAGCAGTTCCCAATATGAAAAAAAGGTATGATACAGCATAAAAATACAACATATTGTATAAAATAATTCTTTGGGGAACGGCTTTTACTTGGGAGGAGGAAAAACATGTTTGAACACGCAAACAAAGCCCTTATCGCAGCGGCTTTTTTGATTTTGGCAATTGTAATCATTCCGATTGTGCTGGTGCCGGAAGCCATGGTGGCAGCCATTGGACAGGTTTATAACTTTATTACAACAGATATGGCTTGGCTCTATCTGCTCATTGGTTTTGGTATGGCAGTGGGCGCCATCGTGCTTCTGACAACGAAATTTGGGGATATTCGTCTGGGCGGACGAGATGCGAAGCCTCATTATAAGACATTTACCTGGATCGCCATGAACCTTTGCTCCGCGCTGGCAGCAGGTATCCTGATTTTTGGTATGTGTGAATGGATGTACTATGTAACAGGTACGCCTTTTGGGATTGAACCTTATTCCGTACAGGCCTATGAATATGCTTCCGCTTATGGTATGTTCCACTGGGGTTTCTCCGCATGGGCGTTCTATCTGGTAGCAGGGGTAGCCATTGGTTATTTGTACTGGAATAAAAAGATTGGCGATTTGCGCATTTCCGCTCTGTGCAGCAACCTCATCGACGGTGATTCCAAAGGGAAAAAAGCCTTCCGCTGGGTGCTGGATGCCATCATGGTATTCTGCTATTTCATGGCTATGATGACCACTGTCGGCATCGGTACGCCTGTTATGGGGGAACTGGCAAGCAGCTTGCTGGGCATTGAAAACTCTTTTGCCCTGAAAATCGGTATCATCATCATTTTCTGTCTGTTCTTTACCCTTTCTACATCCAAAACCATTGCAAAGGGTATGGGACGCATCAGTGACTTCAACGTATGGCTGGCGATCGGCTTTTTCGTTTTCGTACTCATCGTTGGGGACACCAGCTTTATTCTGAATAATATCGTCATGGCAATCGGTACCAACATCCGTGAATTTGTCCGCATGAGCTTCAACTCTGACGCTGTTGCCCAGACTGGTTTCGTACAGAACTGGACAATTTTCTATTGGGCTTGGTATGTGGCTTTGACATTTATGTGCGGTCTGTGGATTGCCAGAACTTCTTACGGCAGAACATTCCGTGAAATCACCGTGGCAAACTGCATCTGGGCAGTATTGGCATGCTGGGTAACATTCGGTATTCTGGGTAACTATGGTATGGGTCAGGAACTGTTCCATGGCCAGAATTTCTCCGGCGTCATCAGTGAAGTGGGCAACAACGGCGTTACACTGCTGGTACTCCAGACCATGCCTTTGCCGAAACTTTGCATTTTCGTATTCATGATTTTGATTTTCTTCAATCTGGCAACTTCCGCCACAGCAAACGGTACCGCTTTGAGTATGTATACATCTAAAGGCCTGAAAGCCGATGAAGAACCTCATACATGGTACAAAACATTCTGGTGCGTACTGTTTATGATTATTCCTGTGGGCATTTTGCTGCTGGAACATAATGTGGAAGGACTGAACGTGCTTAGCACCATCCAGTCCCTCATTACCATTTCCTCTCTGCCTGTGCTGGTAGCGCTGGTAGTATTATTCTGGTCTTTCGGAAAAGTCCTGCGCAAAGACATTTCCGATGGCACCATCCGTCAGTATGTGGATAAGAGCAAAGAAAACAAATGGGGGAATGAGTAATGGAAGAAAGATACGAAAATGCCGCTGTCACATGGACACAGCAGTTTTGCCGCATCAACAGCTTTTTGGGTGCGGGCAAACGGGAAGCTGTGTTTCTGGCAGAAAAAATATTGAAAGAATCTTGTGACGCAACAGTCACTGTTTATGACGCTGATACAGAAGAACCCTATATCATTGCGGAGAAAATATGCGAAAACCCCAAATTCCGACTTTTGCTGGAAGGTCATCTGGATGTGGTCTCGCCCGAAGGCATGGAACATCCTTTTTACGCGGAAATCAAAGACGGCATTTTGTATGGCCGCGGTTCCGTGGATATGAAAGGCGGTTGTGGCTCCATGCTGGCGGCTTTTGTGGCTGCCTGCCAGAAACCCCTGGAAGGGGATTTGTACCTGATGTTTTCCACAGATGAAGAATATGCTGGGGAAGAAATCAAAAAAGCACTGGAAAAGGGTCATTTGCCCAAAGTGGATTTTGCCCTCATTGCGGAACCGACCAATGGAACCATGGCAACAGCGCATAAAGGGGAAGCCTGGATTGATGTGGAATTTTTCGGCAAAAGTGCCCATTCCAGCATGCCTCATATGGGAAAAAACGCCATTTATATGGCAACAGCATTTTTGCATAATTTGCAGGCATATTTGCCGGAAATGAAAAAAATGGCACACCCCCTCTATGGCGCACCTACCATGAGTGTAGGAACCATCGAAGGCGGCAGTACGCCCAATGTGGTGCCGCCCTATGCAAAGATTACCATTGATATCCGCTATTTGCCCGGAACCAGTTCCGAATCATTCCTGAAGGTATTGCAGAATCTGGCGGTTCTGTGCAAAACAGAAAATGAAGACTTTTCCGCGAAGATCACGAAGATTGGAGAATGGAATGATGTTTGTACAGACAGGGAAAGCCCGACTTTCCGTCGTATCTGGCAGGCGGCTTCCAAGGCCATGGGAAAAGAAGTGGAATTGACCGTCATGACTGGCTGGGGCGAAGGCGGCTTCATGAATCTTTACGGCATACCGGTGGTATACTTTGGGCCAGGGGAAAATGGTATGTCCCATCGTCCGGAAGAACAGATTCATGTGGATGAAATCAAAAAAGTGGCATTGGCTTATGAACAGATCATCAACGAGGTGTGTGGCATGAAACGAAATACATTGGAAGAAGTTTTGAAACAGACAGGCATCATGGTGGCAGACGGTGCTATGGCAACGGAACTGGAACGGATGGGCTGTGACCTGAACGACTCTCTCTGGAGCGCAAAGGTACTGGCAGAACAGCCGGAACTGATCGGAAAAGTACACCGCAGTTATTTTGAAGCAGGCGCAGACTGCGGCATCACCGCAAGCTATCAGGCAACCATCGACGGTTTCTGCAAACGCGGTTTTACAGAAGCGGAAGCGGAAGAGCTCATCCGCCGTTCTGTTGACATCATGGTGAAAGAAAGAGCGGATTGGTGGCAGGCAGAAGGCAAAGATTCTGGCAGAGCATATCCTCTGGTGTGCGCTTCCGTAGGGCCTTATGGAGCGTATCTGGCAGATGGCTCCGAATATCGCGGCAATTATGGCGTTTCTAAAGAAGACCTGCGCAACTTCCATAAACGTCGTATGGAACTGCTGTGGGACGCAGGCGCAGACCTTTTCGCGGTAGAAACCATTCCTTGTCTGGAAGAAGCCATTGTGGCGGCGGAACTGACTCAGGAAATGGATGCGGCATGCTGGATCAGCTTCAGCTGCAAAAATGAAGCGGAAATCAGTGACGGTACCAAAATTGCGCATTGCGCCAAAGCTTTGGAAGCTTATGACTGCGTAAAAGCCATCGGCATCAACTGCACAGCCCCTCATTTTGTGGCAAGCCTCATCAAAGAAATCAAAAACAACAGCACAAAACCTATCATCGTATATCCCAACAGCGGGGAAGAATACGACCCTGTTACAAAAACATGGCATGGGAATAAAGATGGCAAATGCTACTGCGATTTTGCAGCGGAATGGATCGCAGCCGGTGCGAAGATCGTAGGCGGCTGCTGCCGTACCACACCGGAAAACATTCGGGAAGTGGCAGAGCTGGCAAGAAGAAAATAAATTCAGATAAACCGACAGAAAATGGCAGAGAAATGGGGATCATTTCTCTGTCTTTTTTTGTTTGCGGAAACATTAAAGAAAAATTAAAAAAGTCTGCCGTGCATCTTCCAATTTTATGTTTATAATGGGCACCAGAATATGTGAACGTATGTTAAGAGGAGGAAAGCACCATGACTAAGAAAAAGAAGATTATATTGGCAGCCGTAGCGGTTGTTTTGATTGCCGGCGGTTTGAAAGTGGCTTTGGGCAGCAGACAGGCGGAGCCCGCTGGAACACCTGTGACAACAGGAACCGTGGTACGTCAGGATCTGGAAGAAGTTCTGAAGCAGAAGGCAACATTGGAAGGCACAGAAAGTGCGGAAGTGGCTTCCAAACTTCACTATGAAGTGAAACAGGTACTGGTAAAAGAAGGCGACAAAGTTACAAAAGGACAGCTTTTGGCAGTGCTGGACAGCGGTGATATTCAGGATCAGATTGCCCAGACCAAAGGGGATATCCAGCTTCTGGAATATCAGCAGCAGGAAACACTGACAGAACGTCAGCGTCAGATTGACAACGCCATCATGGAAAAGGAAAATGCGGCAAAAGATTATAAAGATAAACAGGATCTCTTTGCCATTGGTGCAGCCAGTCAGGCAGATGTAGACGCGGCAAAAGACGCGCTGGATAAAGCACAGCGTGCGCTGGACAATATTCCCAATGAAAATGGAAAAGCGGTGCTGACTGCTTCTGAGAAACAGACAAAGGCAAATGCCCAGCAGAAAGCCAGCATCCAGTCCTCTACACTAAGCGACTGCCAGATTCGCAGTGCCATCAGCGGTACTGTGACCAGAGTGAATACAACAGTTGGTCGTTTTGCTGATGAAACAGAAAACAATAAACCTATGTTTGTCATTGAAAATCTGGAAAACCTGCAAATGAAAGTTCTTGTGAGCGAAAATGACATTGATCGTATTCAGGTGAGCCAGGAAGTGGAAATCTCCGCGGATGTGCTGGGAAAAGAAACCGTTGACGGTGTAGTGGAACGGATTTCTCCCACAGGGGAAGCGAAAAGCTCCACATCTTCTGAAAGAGTCATTCCTGTTTATATCAAAGTAAAAGAAGAAAACGAAAAACTCATTGCCGGCATCAATGCCAGCGCGACCATCAAGATCGCATCTGCGAAAAATGCTCTGGTAGTGCCTTTGGAAGCATTGGCGGAATTGGAAGATGGTACCACAGCTGTTTACACGGTAACAGATGCGGGAACTGTACATATTGTACCTGTTACAACAGGGCTGGAAACAGATTTGCAGGTGGAAATCAAATCTGATGAAATCAAAGAAGGACAGAAAATCATTCTCAATCCCGGCGCGGCCATGACAGAAGGTATGGCAGTAGCGGAACAGCAGGGGTGATGGTATATGAAAGAAATCATTAAAATCGAAAATTTGAATAAAACATATGATACCGGTGCCATTCAGGTGCATGCCCTGCGGGGGATTAACCTGACCATCCATGAAGGGGAATATGTTGCCATCATGGGGCAGTCCGGTTCTGGTAAATCCACACTGATGAATATTCTGGGGTGTATGGACAGACAGTTTTCCGGCACCTATGAACTGGATGGCATCAGCATTGCTCAGCAGAGCGAAAATCAGCTTTCTGCCATCCGCAACCAGAAGATCGGATTCGTTTTTCAGGCATTCCAGCTCATTCCCAGAACGTCCGCATTGAAAAATGTGGAAATTCCCATGATTTACGCTGGCATGAAGGCAGACGCACGAAAAGTGAAAGCCGCTGCCCTTTTGGAAAAAGTAGGCCTTGGACAGCGTATCCATCATATGCCAAACGAGCTTTCCGGCGGTCAGAAACAGCGTGTTGCCATTGCAAGGGCATTGGCAAATGACCCTGCCATCATTCTGGCAGACGAACCTACCGGGAATCTGGATACAAAGGCGTCTTATGAAATCATGGAGTTTTTTACCAATCTGAATAAAGAAGGCGCAACTGTAATCGTTGTTACCCATGAGGAAGAAATCGCAGCCTATACAGACCGTATCATTCGGTTCCAGGATGGGCAGATCGTCAGTGACAAAAAGGTGGTGAAGGGCTCATGTTGATTTTTGAAAATATCCGTTTGGCGCTTTCCTCCATCCGTGCCAATAAAATGCGCTCTTTTCTGACCATGCTGGGTATGATCATCGGCATCAGCTCCGTTATTGCCATTGTTTCCCTGGGGGATACCATGCGCAGCGTTGTCGCTAATGAGTATAAGAATGTAGGTCTGGGTCTGGCGTATATGTATATCAATCCTCCAGATGACACCTATGGAGATAATACATATTTCACCACCGCAGACGCGGAAAAGCTGAAAGAAGCCATGGGTGACGATTTGGCTTATGTGGGCTTCAATCAGAGTCTGCGAAAGGATATGACCGTCGGCAGAAGGACAAAAACACTGTATGTAACCGGTCTGGCGGAAAATCCCACAGCCATGAAAAATCTGAAGATCATTTATGGCAGAATGCTCAGTGATAAAGATTTTCAGGAAAAACGCCATCACATTGTTTTGCAGAAAGAAACAGCGGAAGGATTCTTTGGAGATGCCAACGCCGTTGGGAAAACGGTCAAAGTGAAGCTTAATGAGGATCAGGAAGAATTTCTGGTGGTAGGTGTATATGAAAATCAGGATTCCGCATTGATGAAAGCTTTGCAGGGGGGCAGCATGGAATTTGCTTATATCCCCGAAAGCTTGCTGGTATCAGAAGATTCCTATAACTGGTCTCTTTATTTCGTGGCAGCAGATGCAAACCAGCTGGATGCTTTAAAATCCCGTGTGACAGGCTACATAGCGCGCATGAAAAATCTGGATCAGCAGTATATCATCATGAGTTCCGCTTCTGAAGAAATGGGTATGATTGACAGCATGCTGGGCTCTCTGTCTGCGGTGGTTGGCGCCATTGCAGCCATTTCCCTGGTGGTTGGCGGTATCGGTATCATGAATATCATGCTGGTATCCGTTACAGAACGTACCCGTGAAATCGGTATCCGAAAAGCCCTTGGAGCAAGGACAAAGGATATCCTTACCCAGTTCTTGATCGAGGCAGCCATGATTTCTGCCGCAGGGGGACTTATCGGTACTTTCCTGGGCATATCGGTAGTTGCCTTGGGCGGTATGCTTTTCGGCATTACCACTGTGGTGAAACTGCAAGTTATCGTGATCGCGGTGGCATTCTCCGCCATGGTTGGTTTGGGATTCGGGCTGTATCCGGCACGAAAAGCCGCCAAAGCAGACCCTGTTATCGCTCTGCGTTATGAATAAAAAAATCTCATAAATTGATGAAAAAGGTGTAAAACATGGAAAAATTTTATGGGTTACACCTTTTTTTGTGTTGATTTCTCTGCGAGTATGGTATAATACCTAGATGATAAATACGGAAAGGGGGCTTTTTCCATGGGACAGGAAGTACAGACAACTGAACACAGAGCTTTTACACACCTGCATGTCCATACGGAATACAGCCTTCTGGACGGCTCCGCGAAAATCAAAGAATTGGTTGAGCGGGTAAAAGAACTGGGGATGGACAGCATTGCCATCACAGACCATGGTGCCATGTATGGTGCCATTGAGTTTTACAAGGCAGCGAAAGAAGTGGGTATCAAGCCCATCATCGGCTGTGAGGTCTATGTGGCAGCAGGTTCCCGCCTGACAAAGGAAGGCAAGGGCGGCGGTTATTACCATCTGGTGCTTCTTGCGGAAAACGAAACCGGCTATCACAACCTTATTAAGCTGGTTTCTTATGGTTTTATCGACGGATTTTATTATAAACCCCGTGTAGACAAAGAACTGCTGCGGCAGTACCACGAAGGGATTATTGCGTCTTCCGCCTGCCTGGCAGGGGAAGTGGCAAGGGATGTGCTGACATTGTCCTATGACCACGCCAAGGAAGCCGCTTTGGAATATGAAGAAATTTTCGGCAAAGGCAATTTTTTCCTGGAATTGCAGAATCACGGCATGCCTGAACAGAAACGGGTCAATGAAGCGCTGATTCGCATGTCCAAGGAAACGGGAATTCCCCTCATTGCCACCAATGACAGCCATTATATTTATAAAGAGGACGCAGTGCCTCACGACATCCTCCTGTGTATCCAGACAGGAAAGACTGTGGAGGATGAAGACAGAATGCGGTATGTGGGCGGACAGTTTTATGTGAAAAGTCCAGAAGAAATGTATGACCTTTTCGGCGATGTACCGGAGGCTTTGGAAAATACCGTAAAAATCGCAGAGCGGTGCAATGTGGACTTTGTGTTCCATGATCTGAAACTGCCTCGTTTTGATGTGCCGGAAGGCAAAACAGCGCCGGAATATCTCCGGGAAATCTGTTATGATGGTTTTGCCATGCGGTATCCAGACCCGAAGCCCGAATGGAAGGAACGGCTGGAATACGAACTGCATACCATTGAAACCATGGGTTATGTGGATTATTTCCTGATTGTTTGGGACTTTATCAAATATGCCAAAGACCATGGCATTATCGTAGGCCCGGGGCGTGGTTCTGCTGCTGGTAGTATGGTTTCTTACTGTTTGCAGATTACTACCATTGACCCCTTGCAGTATGACCTGATCTTTGAGCGCTTCCTGAATCCCGAACGTGTCAGCATGCCTGATATTGACGTAGACTTCTGTTATGAACGCAGACAGGAAGTTATTGATTATGTCATTTCCAAGTATGGTGAAGACCATGTGGCGCAGATTGTCACATTCGGTACCCTGGCGGCAAGGGCTGCCATCAAGGACGTAGGCCGTGCCTTGGCGATGCCTTACGCCGATGTGGATAGAATTTCCAAGATGATCCCCACAGAATTGGGCATCACCATCAAAAAAGCCCTGCAAATGAACCCAGACCTGAAAAAGGCTTATGAAAATGAAGAAGATACTCACCATTTGATTGATATGTCCATGCGTCTGGAAGGTCTGCCAAGACATTCTTCCACCCATGCGGCAGGGGTTGTCATTTGTCGGGAACCGGTTATGGAATATGTGCCCCTCAGTGCCAATGACGGGCAGGTCAATACCCAGTACACCATGACATTGTTGGAAGAACTGGGACTTTTGAAAATGGACTTTTTGGGGCTGAGAACCCTGACGGTTATCCAGAATGCCGTACAGGAAGTGGAACGTATCCATGGTGTGAAACTGGATATGGAACATCTGCCGGATAACGACCCGGCGGTGTATCAGCTTATCAGCCAAGGGAAAACGGAAGGTGTGTTCCAGCTGGAAAGCGGTGGCATGAAGCAGTTCATGCGGGAACTGGAGCCAACCTGTCTGGAAGATTTGATTGCGGGAATTTCCCTCTATCGTCCGGGCCCCATGGATTTTATTCCCAAGTATATCAAAGGGAAAAACGACAAAGACAATATTCAGTATACCCATCCGGCTTTGGAGCCGATTTTGAAAAATACTTACGGCTGTATCGTTTATCAGGAACAGGTTATGCAGATCGTACGAGATCTGGCGGGGTACAGTCTGGGACGAAGCGACTTGGTGCGCCGTGCCATGAGCAAGAAAAAAGCCTCTGTTATGGCGGAGGAACGGAAGAATTTCGTTTACGGCATCGGCGATGAAGTGCCGGGCTGTGTGAAAAACGGCATTCCCGCAGAAGTGGCGGAAAAAATATTCGATGAAATGACGGACTTTGCAAAGTATGCCTTCAATAAGAGCCATGCGGCGTGCTACGCTGTGGTAGGCTATCAGACGGCATGGCTGAAAGCACACTATCCCGTGGAATTTATGGCGGCGCTTATGACCAGTGTCATGGATAACGCTTCCAAGGTTTCCGGCTACATCGAAGAATGTAAGAAAATGGGCATCCAGCTTCTGCCGCCGGACATCAACGAAGGTTTTGGACATTTTTCCGTATCCAATGGGAAAATCCGCTTCGGTCTGGCTGCCATCAAGAACATCGGCAGAAATGCCGTGGATGCTTTGGTGGCGGAACGGGAGAAGAATGGCCCATTCCTTTCCATGACAGATTTCTGTAACCGCATGAGTGACGGCGAATGGAATAAGCGAGGCATTGAAAGCCTTATCAAATCCGGCGCTGTGGACTCTTTCGGCGGTGCAAGAAGTCAGTATATGGCGGTTTATAAGAATATTCTGGATGGTATCGGTCAGGCGAAGAAAAATAACATTGCCGGACAGATGAATCTGTTCGATTTGGGCGGTGAAAACGAAGCCGTTGCCCAGAAAGACGAACTGCCTGCTATTTCCGAATATGTCCAGCGTGACCGCCTTGCCATGGAAAAAGAAGTGCTGGGGATTTATGTCAGCGGCCATCCTTTGGCGGAGTATGAAAAAATGCTGCGCCGGAAGGTAAGCCATACCAGCATTGATTTTCTTCCTGCGGAAGAAGGTGAGGACCGCGTGCAGATCGCCGAGGGCACAAAAGTTGCCGTTGGCGGTATGATTGCGGCAAAATCCGTAAAATATACCAGAAACAATGAAAAAATGTGTTTCCTGTCATTGGAAGACCTGCAAGGCACCATGGAGATCATTGTTTTCCCCAAGATCATGGAACAGTGCAGTGCCTTTCTGGATGAAGAAGCAGTGGTACTGGTCAAAGGCCGGGCAAATGTTTCCGCTGACGGTGAGGCGAAAGTCATTGCCGCTTCGGTGACACCACTTATGGAAGAAAAGGACGAAAATAAACCTGCGTCCCTTTGGCTGAAACAGGCGGCAGGCAATGAAATGCCCCTTGTGTGGATCACAGCCATTTTGGAGAAATACAAAGGCGATACGCCTGTGTATATATATGAAGAAAAAACAAAACGAAAGATGAAAGCAGACCGCAAATTCTGGGTAACCTTAGAAGAAGGGCTGCTGGAGGAACTGCGAAAACTGCTGGGTGAGAAAAACGTGGCGGTAAAGAACGGATAGGAGGCAAATGATGAAAGAAGATGACAAATTCTATGCTGACGCACCGTATGTCTGCGTGAAAGCACTGGAAAAGGGTGTGAACATTATCGGTGTCACCAGGGGAGAAGTGACAAAGATTCATCACACAGAAAAACTTGACCGCAATGAAGTGCTGATCGTACAGTTTACCGAACATACTTCCGGGATCAAAATCCGCGGGAAAGCTGAAATTTATACACACTACGGCATTATTCGCAGTGGAGACGAAGAAGAAGGCGTAACACTTATTGGGAGGAATGAACATGGAACAGAAAACAATTAAGAAAATCGGTGTACTGACCAGTGGCGGCGATGCGCCAGGCATGAACGCTGCCATCCGTGCTGTTGTACGTACAGCACTGTATCACGACATTTCTGTCATTGGTATCCGTAAAGGCTACAATGGTCTGATCAATGGCGAAATCAAGGAAATGTACAGCAAAGACGTTTCCAACGTGATGAACCTGGGCGGTACCATCCTGCATACAGCACGCTGCCCCGAAATGATGACAGAAGAAGGTCAGAACAAGGCAGCTGCCATCTACAAAATTCTGGGGCTGGATGCACTGGTTGTTATCGGCGGTGACGGTTCCTACCGTGGTATGGCGGAACTGGCAAAACGCGGTGTAAACTGCATCGGTATCCCTGCTACCATCGACCTGGATATGAACAACACAGAATACACCATCGGTTTTGACACTGCTGTCAATACTGGTATGGACGCCCTGAACAAACTGCGTGACACTTCCAGCTCCCACGAACGCTGCTCCGTTGTGGAAGTTATGGGCAGAGATGCTGGTTATATCGCAATCTGGTGCGGTATGGTCGGCGGCGCAGAAGACGTTATGTTCCCCGAAGAAAAGGGTGAAGTGGACAGTGCCAAAGTCATCCAGCAGATCCTGGAAAACAGAAGCATCGGCAAACGTCATAACCTGATCGTTGTGGCTGAAGGCGTTGGCGGCACACAGAAACTGGCAAAAGAAATCCAGGAAATCACTGGCATTCAGACCAGAGCGACTATCCTGGGCCATTTGCAGCGCGGCGGCAGCCCTACTGCAGTAGACCGTATGCACGCTTCCATGATGGGTTACCATGCTGTAAAAGCAATTCTGGCTGGGGAGCAGAATAAAGTGGTAGCTTACAACAGAGGCAGATATGAAATTCTGGATCTGGAAAAAGCATTGCAGATGGAAAAAACATTGGATCGTGAAGTTTACGAAGTAATCAAGATCCTGGCAATCTAATTGGTATAAAAATAAGAGGAGGTATTCCATGCGCAGAACGAAAATCGTTTGTACCCTGGGCCCTGCAACAGATGATGTAGAGATCATGAAAGAGCTGATCCGCAATGGTCTGAATGCGGCAAGAGTGAACTTCTCCCACGGTACTTATGAAACTCATGGAGAAATTATCAAAAAATTGAAACAGGCAAGAGAAGAATTGAACGCGCCCATTCCACTGATTCTGGATACAAAGGGCCCTGAAATTCGTATCAAAACCTTCGAAAATGATAAAATCCGTCTGGAACAGGGGGATAAATTTACACTGACAACAGAAGATGTACCTGGTACACAGGAACGTGTTTCTGTAACTTATGCAGACTTGCCGAAAGATCTGCAGAGAGGTTCCCGTGTGCTCATTGACGACGGTCTGGTTGAACTGCGGGTAGAAAGCATCACTGGTTCCGAAGTACACTGTGAAGTTGTGACCGGCGGTGACATCAGCTCCCGTAAAGGCGTGAACCTGCCTGGCGTGCAGGTAAACCTGCCTTCTTTGACAGAAAAAGATATTTCCGACCTGAAATTCGGTATCGAAAATGATTTTGACTATGTGGCTGCATCTTTCATCCGTTCCGCTTCTGACGTTGTGAAGATCCGGAAAGTGCTGGAAGAAAACGGCGGCGAAAACATCCAGATCATCTCCAAGATTGAAAATCAGGAAGGTGTGGATAACATCGAAGAAATTCTGGAAGTTTCCGATGGTATCATGGTGGCCAGAGGGGATCTGGGTGTGGAAATCCCTCCCGAAGAAGTACCTCTGGTGCAGAAAGCGCTGATTGCACTGGCAAACAGACGCGGCAAACCTGTCATTACAGCAACACAGATGCTGGAAAGCATGGTGAAAAGCCCCAGACCTACCCGTGCGGAAGCAAATGACGTAGCAAACGCCATCTTTGACGGCTCCGATGCCATCATGCTTTCCGGTGAAACAGCTATGGGCAAATACCCCTGTGAAGCAGTGGCAACCATGGCAAGAATCGCTGAAAAAACAGAAAGCAGCATCAACTACGGCAAAAACCTGACAAAGAGTCTGGAAACAGGTCTGACCAATATCACAAATGCCATCAGCTTTGCGGCATGCACCACAGCGGCAGAACTGAAAACAACCTGCATTTCCACTATCACAAAATCCGGTTTTACCGCAAGAATGATCTCCAAACACAGACCTGTATGCCCCATTGCGGCAGGTACTATGTGCGATCAGGTATGGCGTCAGATGAACCTGGTATGGGGCTGCCGTCCCGTACTGCATAAAGCGCCTATTTCCAAAGGTCAGGTATTTGACTCTGCCATGAAAGTGGCACAGAAGAGCGGTCTGGTGAAAAACGGTGATACCATCGTTATGGCACTGGGGATGCCCGTAGGCGTAAGCGGTTCCACAAATACCCTGCGTGTTGACATCGTTGGCGATGTGCTGTGCAAAGGTATTGGTGTTGGCAAACAGAGAGTCAGCGGCACTGCAAGAGTCATCAAAGTACGGGATGAAATGGAACGGGAATTTAAGAAAGGCGATATTCTCGTAACAACAGCAACAGACAATGACTTTATGCCTTATCTGCAGAAAGCATCTGCCATTGTGGTTGGCCCCATGGATCATGTGGAAAACTGCCATGCGGAAATCGTTGGAAGAGCACTGGATATCCCTGTTGTGGTATGCAATGCGAAAGTCATTGACTTTATCCCTAATGATACCCTCATTACCGTAGATGCGGCGAAGGGCTTTGTATACAAAGGTATCCCTAACGAAAAATAAGATGATTTGACGATTTCAGTCAATAAAAAAGGAGTCGTACTTCCTGTAAAAACAGGAAGCATGGCTCCTTTGATTTTTAGAAATATTTTGGTGTGATGACCCAGACAGATACGGAATCCGTGTCGCTGGTATTTTTGCATTGATGGGGCAGGGTGCTGTCCAGTGTGATGCTGTCCCCTTCCTGTAAGGTGTAGATTCTGCCTTCCACTACGACCTGTAAGGCACCTTGGATCACATAGCCGCAGGTTTCCCCTTGGGCAAATGAAGGGCGGTAATCATAAGAGCCTCCCTTTTTCAGTGTCAGTTCCGCAAAATCCAGCATACGTCCGGGGTGGTCTAGACAGAGTATTTTGTGGATACAGCCATTTTCCTGAGCTGTCAGGAGGTTGTGGCTGCCCTTGCGGATGACAGGCGTATCTTCCGGCGGTGTATCTTCAAAGAAGGCGTACATGTCTGTTTCCAGCGCCTGTGCCAGCCGAAAGAGGATGAGAGCGGAGGGAACCACCAGATCACGTTCAATCTGGCTGATGAGCCCTGTACTCACATCGGATATGGTGGAAAGCTTGGCGATGCTCATTTGTTTTTCATTGCGCAGTTCACGCAGTTTGCTGCCGTTGAATTGGGTCATGGGTTCCTCCTTGATGAAATGATTTTTGAAAACTTTTATCATTTTATCATTTTTTCCGGAAGGGAACAAGGGACAGGAATTTTTTTCCTTTCTCTCTCCAAAGGGGGACAAATGAGAAAAAACAGCCGTTTTTCGCCGTCTTTCGTTGCAAAATCAAGGTGTCTGTGCTATGATGTTTAGGATTATAGATTGAAAAAAGACGAATTTGAGGAGGAAATTATGTTAACAAGCAAACAAAGAGCTTATCTGCGCTCTCTGGCAAACGGTATTGACGCAATTTTTCAGGTAGGAAAAAATGGCGTGACACCAGAACTGCGTGATACAGTACACAACGCACTGGAGGCAAGAGAGCTGGTAAAAATCAGTGTGTTGGACAATAATATGCTGGGCCCTGCGGAAGCGGCAGAAATGCTGGCAAGCAGAACTGGTGCGGACATCGTGCAGGTCATCGGCAATAAATTTGTATTGTACCGTGCTTCCAAGACAAAACCTGTCATTGAACTGCCTCCTGTGAAGAAATAAGCAGGCAGAGGGAGGAAAAATCATGCGAAACGAAATCGCTAATTTCAGAAACTGCAAAAGTATTGCCATCATGGGCGGTACCTTTGACCCCATTCACTATGGACATCTGGTAACGGCAGAAGCGGTGCGCCACCGTTTTCATGTAGATAAGGTGGTATTTATTCCCACAGGCCGTCCTGCCCATAAATCTCATAAAGAAGTAACCCATAATGAACACCGGTATCTGATGACGGTTCTGGCAACCATGCGGAATGAGAACTTTGAAGTATCTCGTATTGAAATCGACCGCCCCGGCACCACCTACACCATCGACACCATTGAACAGCTGAAAAAAATGTGCCGTCCCGATGTGCGTCTATATTTTATCACCGGTGCCGATGCCATCCATCAGATTATGAGCTGGAAAGAACCGGAACGTCTGCTGTCCCTTTGCGACTTTGTGGCAGTAACCAGACCCGGTTATCAGAAAAATCAGATGTTCGAGGAAATCGGAGAAATTCAGGAAAAATATGCCAGCAGAATCCATTACATGGAAGTGCCGGCATTGGCTATTTCGTCTTCGGATATCCGTACCCGGGCACAAAGAGGTATGCCCATTCAATACCTGCTTCCACAGGAAGTAGAGGACTATATTCATAAATTCGGTTTGTATCAAAACGAAAGAAAAGACGAGGTGAAATTTATGCTGCCCATTGAAGTTATGCAGGAAAAACTTCAGTCTGCTCTGTCTGTGAAACGCTATATCCATACCATGGGCGTTTCCGAAGAAGCAGTGCGGCTGGCAGAAATATACGGCACACAGGCAGACCGTCAGAAAGCCAAAGTGGCAGGTCTGCTCCATGACTGCGCCAAGGATTATCCAAAGGAACTGCGGCAGCGTTTCTGCAAGGAATACAAGGTCAAAATGGACGACATTCTGGAACAGCAGCCGGATCTGATCCATCCATTTTTGGGCGCGGAAGTGGCAAAACGGGAATATAAGATCAAAGATGAAGATATCCTCAATGCCATCCGCTACCATACCACAGGTCGTGCTGGCATGTCTGTACTGGAAAAGATTGTGTTCATCGCTGATTATATTGAGCCCAACAGAGAACAGTTTGAAGGTCTGGATGAAGCAAGACGTCTGGCGTATCTGGATCTGGATATGGCAATGCGCTTCATTCTGGAACAGACCATTGAGTTTGTAAAAGAACGGGGCAGACTGCTCCATCCTCTGTCTTTGGAGGCATTGGAATACTATAAAAATAGATAAGATTACAAGGAGGAATTATATGGACGCTTTAGAAGCTGCAAAAATCGCACAGGCTGCGTTAGACGATAAATTAGGTCAGGACATTCAGGTACTGAATCTGAAAGGTCTGTCCAATGTGGCAGACTGCTTTGTCATTGCAAGTGGTAAAAATGTCAACCATCTGCGTGCAATGGCAGACGAAGTGGAACAGAAACTGTTCCAGGCTGGTGTAAAAATGCACCATTCCGAAGGTTACAGCACAGGCACATGGATCTTGTTAGACTTCGGCAACCTGCTGATCCACCTGTTCAATGAAGAACAGCGTGAATTCTATGGTTTGGAGCATGTTTGGGGCGACGCAAAACCTGTGGAATAATCGCGAAAAAGTCAATAAATGAGAGAAAAATGACGGATTTTTAATGCCGATTGTGCAGAAAAATCCGTAAGGAGGGGGTAAGGCGGGAAATTTTTTACACATCTGGTGAGAAAATATTTCCCCATGTACCCTCGAAATTGCATAATTTGCCGAGATTTCAAAGATTTGCAAAAAATACTTGTATCCAAGCGGATTTTGCAGTAAATTTTATTTGTTGAGAAAATTTCATAACAGGCATGCTTTTATGTCGGTCTTAAATCAGAAAGGATGGAAAAGATTTATGGAAAAGATTTATCAGGGCAAAACTAAGGATGTTTACAAACTGGAAAACGGCAACGTGCTGCTGAAGTTCAAAGACGACTGCACAGGTAAAGATGGTGTATTCGATCCCGGTGAAAACTCCGTTGGTTTGACCATTGAAGGTATCGGTAAAGCTAATCTGGAAACATCTATCAAATTCTTCGAAATTTTGAAAGAGGCTGGCATCAAAACACATTATGTTTCTGCTGATGTAGACAACGCTACAATGGAAGTTCTGCCCGCAACAGTATTCGGTCACGGTCTGGAAGTTATCTGCCGTCTGAAAGCAACAGGCAGCTTCATCCGTCGTTACGGCGATTACATCGCTGACGGCACAGTTCTGGAAGGTGGTTATGTTGAAACAACATTCAAAGACGACGCAAAAGGCGATCCTCTGGTAACAAAAGACGGTCTGATCGCTCTGGGCGTTATGAGCGGTGAAATGTACGACAGCATGAAAGAACAGACACTGAAAATCACTCGTATCGTTGCTGACGAACTGGCGAAAAAAGGTCTGGATCTGTACGACATTAAATTTGAATTTGGTTACAACAACAACGAAGTTATCCTGATCGACGAAATCGCTTCCGGTAACATGCGTGTTTACAAAGACGGCAAAATCGTTGAACCCGTTGAACTGACAAAAATCATTCTGGGCTAATCCTGTTTGATATAAGATAAATATGAAATGTTTCATCTGCCTGATGGCAGATTGAGAAAAAAAGAAACAGCATCCAAAAGGTTTTTACCTTGGATGCTGTTTTTGGTTTCGAGAAAATCAATTTTTACAAATGGACAGGCGGTAAAGACGCTGTTTGTCCTCAGGGGTCAGGTGGGTAGGGAATGTTTCGATGTATTCCCAGCCGAATTTTTCGTATAACCCCTCATGGCGGGTAAAGAGATAAAGCTCTGTCAGATGCAGGCGAGCGGCATGGTCTTTGACGGCTTCCATGAGGGTATATGTCAGGCCTTTTCCGCGGAAAGCAGGCTCTATCCAGAAGTCCCGCAGCCAGGGATAGCAGTCGGGGCGTGTGTCAATATCGGACATGGCAAACTGAAATGTGCCGGCAGGAACGCCATCCTGCAAAATCAGGAATACCTGTGGAATGCGGTCTTTGCATACGGCGTTGCGTACGTATGCTTCCACCTGTTCTTTTGTATAATCTTCGTCCTTTCCCCACCAGTCATAGAGCCATTGAATGATAGCGGGCAGGGCAGGATGATGTTTGTCTGTGATGCAGATGATTTCGGTCATAACGTCCTCCTGATGATAGACAAAAAGAGAGCCGAAAATCTTTGGCAGATTTTTCGGCTTCTTTATGTTTGTGATTATTTTTTTCGGTATTTTTCATTGCATTTGGATAAAAATACCACGCACACCAGCAGCAGCAAAATAAAGACAATGAACAATGCCGTGCTGCCTGGAAAGACTTTATCCAGAATGGCCTTTCCCACAAGAATAAGGCCCGTCAGGAAGTTCCATACACCTTCTTCCCGCAGATATGCAGGCAGATGATCAGGGTCAATATTTTCCAGTGTGCCTTTTCTGTAAAAAATAGGCTGTCCGTACCATGCGAATATGCCCCGGGCAAATAAATAAATGCCTGCCACAAAGAAAAGCATCATGGGGATTCCCTCCTATCTTGTTTCCGTTGCCAGAAACAGCGTTTCATGGTATCATAAGCAAGAATCAATAAGAGCGTTTGTTGGCTCTCTTATTCAGACTGGTCTGTCTTTCGTTGGACTGTTTCATCCATTCCCGCATTTTTTCTTCAAAATCGGCAGAAGGATTGACGGTCTGTGGTTTGAAATATTCTTCGGCAGGATTTGTGGTTCTGTTTTCCTGCTTGTGTCCTTTGTAAGGACGATCTCCTTTAGGCTGACGCGCTTCCTTTGGCAGCGCTTCTTTCATGGAGAGAGCGATTTTGTTTGTTTCTGGATCAATGGAAAGGACTTTAACCTTGACAATGTCGCCCACTTTTACGTGGTCGTTGATGTCCTGCACAAAGGTGTTTGCTACCTGTGAGATATGAACCAGACCCTGTGCCTGTTCTCCCAGAGAAACAATGGCACCAAAGGGTTTGATGCGAACGACTTTGCCTTCTACGATACTGCCAACTTCGGGTTTTTCAGACATTCTGTAATACACTCCTGTTCGGTAATTTTAAAAATCAATACGGGAACAGTATAACACAGAATACATGTGAATACAAATAAATTTATATTGCATTTGGAGGAAAAAATGAAGAAAAAAGATATCATTACCGTGAAAATTGACGGTGTACGCTTTCCCAATAAAGCCTATGGTTTTGTGGATGGAGAAAAAGTGATTGTGAAAAATGGTGTGCCTGGTCAGATTGTTTCTGCACAGGTTATCAAAAAGCGTGGCGGCAATGTGGAAGCCCGCCTGCTGGAAGTAACAGAACGATCCGAGCTGGAACGGCAGGAAGGCTGCTGTTCTCATTATGAGATTTGCGGCGGATGTACTTACCAGACTATGAAACGTCAGGCAGAACTGGATATGAAAGAACAGCAGGTGAAAACATTGCTGGAAGATGCAGGTATTCATGTGGAAAGCTGGGAAGGCATCACACCTTCTCCCTTGGAAACAGGCTACCGCAACAAATGTGAATTTTCCTTTGGGGATGAAGTGAAAGATGGCCCTCTGGCATTGGGTATGCGTAAGAAAATGAGCCATTATGAAGTGGTAACACTGAAAGACTGCAATATCGTAGATGTGGACTTTGTAACCATCGTTCAGGGGGCGCTGGCGTTTTTCCAGGAAAGAAACGTTGCCTTCTATCATCGCATGCGCCACGATGGCTCTCTGCGCCATTTGGTTGTAAGAAAGGGGAAAGCAACAGGGGAAATCCTGGTGCATCTGGTGACTACGTCTGACGTACCTTTTTCTATGGAAGAATTTAAGAATATGATTTTGGCACTGCCTTTGCAGGGAGAACTCTGCGGTGTGCTTCATTCCGTAAATGATGGCGTAGCTGATGTGGTGCGCAGCGATGAAATGACAGTACTGTACGGCAGAGATTTCTTCATGGAAAAACTCTTTGATCTGGAATTCAAAGTGTCTGCTTATTCCTTCTTCCAGACAAATACAGAAGGTGCGGAAAAGCTTTATAGCATCGTGCGGGAATTTGCCGGCGATGTGGAAAATAAAATGGTGTTCGATCTGTATTGCGGTACAGGCACTATCGGTCAGATCATGGCAAGAGCCGGTTCCAAAAAAGTGATGGGGATTGAACTGGTGGAAGAAGCTGTTGTGGCAGCCAATGAAAACGCTGCAAGAAACGGCTTGACCAACTGTACATTCCTGGCTGGAGACGTGCTGAAGATGGTGGACGAATTGACGGACAAGCCCGATGTTATCATCGTTGACCCTCCCAGAGAAGGCATCCATCCCAAAGCGATCGGAAAGATCATTGACTTTGGTGCGCCGGAAATCGTCTATGTGTCCTGTAAGCCCACATCTTTGGCAAGAGATCTGCAGGAATTCCAGGCGGCTGGCTATGAGGTGAAACGGGTACGGCTCATGGATATGTTCCCCAGAACAGTCCATGTGGAATCCGTGGTACTGATGACACGTTGTGGTGGACAGGCGTAAAATAAGGGTGAAACCACAAGATGTTGTGGTTTGAGAGTGAAAAATGACCTTTGGACAGATGACATGGGAAAGTTTAATAAAAGACTGGAAAAGATGAAGGCGTCATTATGAATATGATTAAGAGGGGGCTAGAAAAATGGAAGCAATTTGGGAAAATATAAAGCGACATGAGGGAGAAGTTTTTTATACCGTGTCTGGTTTGGAATTTACCTATCAAGTTGTTGGTGAAAAGCTGATTCACACACGCAGTAAAGTAGCAATATCAAAAAGTGCTTTTGAAAAAGCCATTATCTTAAATCCTCAAAAGCCGTCTGATCTTCACAATGATGTAGTTGGACCATCCTATATTTATGCAATTATTTCAGATTCAAGAATTCGATGAGTTGTTATGTGATAGAACTTTAAATTTTTCTGGGAAAAGAAATGAAAAAGCGACTGATATATCAGTCGCTTTTTTCGTGCCCAAAAGTTTTCAAAAACAGCCGAAAGACCTCCTGATCCGTTTCCAAATCCCGTGTGAGAAACTGTTTGGACAGTTCAATGAGGATGCCTTGAGAAAATAGTGGAGCCAAAGGACAGGGAAGAAATCGACGAAGAAGCATTCGCTGAAAAGCTTCCAGAGGTTCCCTGCCGATGTGTTCCATGAGTTTTTGCTCTGTCTGCCGCAGTTCTATCAGGTCAACAGCAGCATTCCATTCAAAAGTTTTCTCTCTCAAAAAGTCTTTTTGAGCCTGTTCCAAGATAGAATCTGCCTGCCGTAAGAAGCAGAGATTTATTTTTGTGGCAGGTTCCTGACAAGGAAACTCGGATAGGAGAGATGGATTTTCTTTGAAAGAGTGCTGGGTATCCGCCATGACTTGGTGGACTTCATCCTGTAGTGCCACAAAATCTATCTGTGCTGTCAGACGAAAAAACAAAGAAAGATAGTGATCCAGAAGATAACTTTTCGTTCCTAAGGCGCGCTTCAATGCCGCCGCAGAATGAAAAATTTCTGAAAACGTGGGTGGATTCTCATCATTATGAGAAAGAAAAGCTTGAAAAATATCCATGATAAAAACCGCCTTTTCCAAAAGTCGGCAGAGCCGCTTGTGGTATATAAACTCTGATGGCAAAAGGTGTCAAGGAGAAAAATGGATTTTAGGAAAGAGGGTGAAAAGGATTGAAAAAACAGAGGATTTGGTTTGCTGCGTCAACAGGGGCAAGACCGCCGCCAGTACCGCCTGATTTGCCCCTGTGTGCCGCTTTGTAGAGCAGGTAGAGTAGTTGCAGGGTAAGGCAGTTTGGAGCGAATTTGCCCCGATTTTGGGCAAAGAAAAAAAGTGGGTATTGGGAATCAATATCTGCCAAAAGGGACTTTGCCAGATGTGAAAAATACTTGCAGGTGAAAAGCCGGCGTCAAACTACCGGCAGAGTCCATCAAATCCCCGCAGTGCGGAGATTTTTTGCCAGCGCCGGTGAAAAAAGATTGGCGCTCATTTGCGTGTTGTGAAACAGAAAAAGAAAAGATTGTCTTAAGAACCAGCGGCTTTGCCAAGTGTGCTGGTACCGACGCTATGGAGAGAAAGGAGCATTTTGATGAAAAAAGAATACCAGAAACAACGATATACCGTGTGGCTGTCTAAGGACGCCATCCAGAAAAGCGATGCGGCAGTAACAAGGGAAGATTTTGCAAACCGCAGTGCATTTATAGAAAGAGCCATTCACTTTTACTCCGGTTATCTTTATCAGGAAAGCCATCAAGATTTTTTATCTGAAGTGATGTTGGAATCCATGAAGGGCATCGTAAAAACATCAGAGAATCATTTGGCTCGTTTGCTTTTCAAAATTGCCGTGGAGATGGCGAAGCTGGAAAGTATGCTTGCTGCCATCAACGATATGGATGAGGCAACCATGCGCAGACTTCACATCCGCTGCGTGAACGAAGTGAAAAAGATCAATGGCATCCTCACCATGGAGGATGCTGTGAGATACCAAAGAAGTGATGAGGAATAAATTTTTTTCGCTATGAAAAAATAGAGAGGAGAGTACAAATCATTTTGCCTGTTCAGAAGAAAAGACTGCCGCCTGTTTGGTTCAGCTGACAAACGGAACGCAGTCTTTTTCTTTTGAAAATCAGGATAGAAAATTTTGAAAAGAGAGGAAGGTCTTTGACGGGAGAGGTCTGCCCTTTTGCTGAACCATGGTATGGCTCACGAAGAGCCATGAATGTGAACCATTCAATATAACAGTTACAGGTATACAGAAAAGAAAATGAATATCTTTGGGCGGCAGCAGATATGGATTTTTGTTTGAGATTTTATGTGGGATATACTATACTGAAAAAGAGAGAATCATGAAACGAAAAGTCGAATGATAAAAACAAGAATAACGGAGGAAACCTTGCATGATTACAGGAGCCATTAAAAATAAAGTGGATAAAATCTGGACGGACATCTGGGCAGGAGGAATTACCAATCCTCTGACCGTCATCGAACAGCTGACATACCTGATGTTCATTCGTTCTCTGGATGAAAAAGAACTGGAAACCGAAGAATTTGAAAACCTGATGGGAGAAAAAATGGAACACATCTTCCCGGCATCACCTGCGGGGCAGTCCATGCGCTGGAGCAAGTTCAAAAACAATGACCCCCGTGACATTTACGATGTCATGAGCCAGCGTGTTTTCCCTGCTATCAAAAACATGAAGCAGGGACGTCTGCCGGATTTTGACGAGAGAGGGGAACTGGTGGAAATCTCTGACGAGGATGGAACAGGCGCCCAGAGCAATACCGCCTTTGCTCGTTACATGGAGGACGCCATGTTTCTGATCCCTACGCCCCAGGTATTGCAGAAGATCATCACCGGACTGGAAGACCTTTATGAGCATGATATTGCGGACTTGGATATGCAGGGGGACTTGTACGAGTATATGCTGGGCAAGCTGGCAACGGCTGGGCAGAATGGGCAGTTCCGTACACCAAAACACATTCGGGAAATGATGGTGGAGCTGATGCAGCCCACACCTGACGACACCATTTGTGACCCTGCCTGTGGTACTGCTGGCTTTCTGGTATCCGCTTCGGAATATATCCGTAAGCATTACGAGGACACCATGACCAGCGAGCAGTGGGAACATTTCGCAGGAGAAGCCTTCACTGGCTTTGATACGGACAGAACCATGCTGCGGATCTCCGCCATGAACCTGATGCTCCATTCCATCACTAACCCGGAAATCGACTATCAGGATAGCGTATCCAAACAGAACCAGATCAAAGAAGCTTATACGGTCTGTCTGGCAAATCCGCCATTCAAAGGGACAGTGGATGCCGAAAGCATCAATGACGATCTGAAAGCCGTGACCAACACCAAGAAAACAGAGCTGCTCTTTCTGGCGCTGTTTTTGCGGATGCTGAAAAAAGGGGGCAGATGCGCCTGCATCGTGCCTGACGGGGTGCTGTTTGGTTCTTCCAAAGCCCATAAAAGCATTCGGAAAGAACTGGTGGAAAACCATCAGCTCAAAGCGGTGATTTCCATGCCTTCCGGCGTGTTTAAGCCCTACGCCGGCGTGTCTACGGCGGTGCTGGTGTTCACCAAAACAGGGGCAGGCGGTACAGAAAATGTGTGGTTCTACGATATGAAAGCCGACGGCTTCAGTCTGGACGACAAACGCAGCGAAATCGCCGACAACGACATTCCCGACATTATCCACCGCTTCTGTCATCTGGAGCAGGAAGGAGAACGGGAGCGGACAGAACAGAGCTTCTTTGTGCCAAAAGAGGAAATCGCCCAAAACGACTATGACCTGTCCATCAATAAGTATAAAAAGGTGGAATATGTGCCGGTGGAATACCCTTCCACAACGGAGATTCTGGCAGATCTGAATGAGCTGGAAATGGAGATCACCAAAGGACTGGCGGAATTGGAGGGGATGTTGTGATGATTCAAAGGATTCCACTGAAAGATTTATGTTCTATAGATATTACAGATGGGACACATAAGACACCTACGTATGCAGATTCAGGATATATATTTCTTTCATCTAAAAATGTAACTAGTGGGGAAATAGACTGGGATAATGTGATGTATATTCCAGAGGAGTTGCATAAAGAATTATATCAGAGATTGGCTCCACAAAAAGATGATATTCTTCTTGCGAAAAATGGTACTACAGGTGTTGCGGCACTTGTTGATAGAGAAGAAATTTTTGATATATATGTTAGTTTAGCATTGATCAGACCAGATAAAAATAAAATTATCCCAAAGTATTTGCTTTATGCCATTAATAGTGAATCATCAAAAAGATATTTTAATAGCCATTTGAAAGGTGTAGGGGTTCCTAACCTACACTTAACACATATTCGAGAAACGCCTATTAGTGTTCCGGATTTTCGTACACAAGAGGAAATTATCAAGAGATTGGACAAGGTCAGCGACCTCATTGCCAAACGCCGCCAGCAGCTGGAAAAGCTGGATTTGCTGGTAAAGGCAAGGTTTACGGAGATGTTTGGGGAGGAAAAAGAGCGAAAAACTATTTCAGATATTTGTAGTATTATAACTGATGGTACACATCAACCACCTAAATTTGTATCGGAAGGAATTCCATTTTTGTTTGTTTCTAATCTTGTTTCAAATGAAATTACATTTGAAACAGATAAATTCATCACACAAGAAACTTATAATGACCTAATTAAACGTACACCTATTGAAGAAGGCGACATTCTTCTGTCTACTGTTGGCTCGTACGGTCATCCTGCAATAGTAAAAAATAATAAAAAGTTTCTATTTCAAAGACATATTGCTTATTTAAAGCCTAAACATGATGTAATATGTAGTGAATATTTGCACTCTGCATTATTATCTCAAGAAGCCCAAAGGCAGATACAAGAGAAGGTCAAAGGAGTAGCGCAAAAAACACTAAATTTATCAGAGATTAGAAAAATCAGTATACCTATTCCAATTATGGAAAAACAAATACAGTTTTGTATATTTGTTAAGCAAATTGAAAAAACAAAAACAGAAATTAAGAACAGCCTAGCAAAGTTGGAAATATTGAAAAAGGCTTTGATGCAGGAGTATTTTGGGTAAAGGAGGGGTAAATATGGATGATAAGAAAGGAATTGATGATTTGCAAGTAGAGGTAATGAAGGAGATTGCCAAAGATGTATATAATGATTTGGGTAGACCGATTGCAAAGCCAACAGGAGAATTGGTGGGATTAGTACCAAGAGCAATCAAAGCGGCATTCGCACCGTTAGAAATTTGGACTTTGAAAAAAGAATACAATGTTGCAGAGGTGCAAAAAATGTTGGAGAAAAAACTCGAAAATGTATCACCGGATATGATTGAATCTCCAGAACCCTATATTGCAATTCCTGCTATACAATATATAAGTTATTGTATGGATAATGAAGAATTAAGAAATATGTATGCTTCACTACTTGCAAATTCAATGAATAAGGAAATGAAAAAAGGGGTACATCCAAGTTATTTAGAAGTTATTAAACAATTGAGTCCTGATGAAGCAAAATTGTTAAAAATGATTTCTCTGAATCCATATATTGCTACAATTAGGTTAAGAGCAGAAAATAAAGATAGATATGGTATAGATATTATCCAAAATTTTTCAGATATTTGTAAAGATGTTGGATGTGAATATCCTCTTAATGTGAGTGTATACTTTGATAATTTAGAGCGTTTGGGGCTTGTGAGAAAATCTCAACCATTATCTAAATTATCAGATGAAAAAGAATATAACCGTTTAAAGAATCTTAGTTATATTTTGCAACAGAAGAAAGAAATTGAGAGTAGACAAGATGGTTATACTACTGCGTATATTGTGGAAGGATTTATTGCGTTAACTGATTATGGAAAACAATTTTGTGATGTTTGTGTAATAGATCATAGAACTATCACATTTCAAATAAAGGATGACGAAGATTTCTGAGGGGGAGATATAATGACCAACTTTTCTTTCCTATGCACCCAAATCACCTACGCCCTTTTTGCCCCTGCCTGCGTAGAAGCGGAGCGCATCTTTGCCGCTTCTCCTGCCATGTGTGCCGTGGGCTGTCGGAAAGCCTTGGAACTGGCGGTGAAGTGGGTCTATGCCGCCGATACCTCCATGGAGATGCCTTATCGGGACAACCTCCAGTCCCTCCTCCATGAGCCGTCTTTCCGTTTTGCCGTAGACCGGAATACTTGGGGCAAACTGCCCTTTATCGCCAAGCTGGGCAATGAAGCCGTACATACGGGGCATAACATCCAGAAGGGTGACGCCCTTTTGTGCCTCCAATCCCTTTTTGAATTCGTCCAGTGGATCGACTATTGCTATGGCACCGCCTACCAAGAACGGAAGTTTGACCCTGCCCGTATCCCTGCCGAGAAAATCGCTGTGGATGTGAAGAAGATCAAGGAACAGGAAAGCCTGCTGGATGAAAAACAAGCAGAGATTGAAAAACTCCGCAAGCAGATCGAGGAAATGTCTGCCCGTTTCACGGCGGAAAAAGACCAGCACAAGAAAGAGCGTACCTTCCAGTCGGAGGATCTTTCGGAATTTGCCACCCGCAAGCGGTTTATTGATGTGGATCTTAGGGAAATGGGCTGGAAGCTGGAAGGCGTGGACGCCGATGTGCAGGTGGAATACGAAGTGGACGGCATGGCAGGCAAGGCGGGGCAGAAAGGATATGCGGATTATGTGCTTTTCGGCAAGGATGGTCTGCCTTTGGCGGTAGTGGAAGCTAAACGTGCCAGCAAAGACCCTAATAATGGATGGAAACAGGCGGTTTTATATGCGGATTGTCTGGAACGGAAGTTTGGCAGACGCCCCATGATTTTCATTACAAATGGCTTTGAAACTTATTACTGGGACGATCAGACCAGCCCGAAACGGCAGGTCAGCGGCATTTTCAGCAAAAATGACCTGCAAAAACTCATGAACCGCCGGACAGAACGGCTGAAACTGGAAACAGTGCCCATCAGCGATAAAATCACCGACCGCTATTACCAGAAAGAAGCCATTCGTGCCGTCTGCGGACAGATCGAAAAGGGTTTTCGCAAGCATCTGCTGGTAATGGCAACAGGTACGGGCAAAACCAGAACGGCATCCAGCCTGACAGATGTGCTGAGCCGTGGAAAGTATGTGACGAATATCCTGTTTCTGGCTGACCGTACCGCATTGGTAAAGCAGGCGAAAGACGATTTCAAAAACTATCTGCCGGATATGTCCCTGTGCAATCTCTGCACCAATAAGGATGACCGCAACGCCAGAATCGTCTTTTCCACTTATCCCACCATGCTCAACGCCATTGATGATACGAAAACAAAAGACGGACAGCGGCTCTTTACGCCTGCCCATTTTGATCTCATCATCATTGATGAAAGCCATAGAAGTATTTTCAAGAAGTATCGTGCCATTTTCCAGTACTTTGACGCCATTTTGGTGGGGCTGACGGCAACTCCAAAAACAGACGTAGATCGGAATACATACGATTTCTTTGAGATGGAGCATGGGGTGCCTACCTATGCATACGACTATGAAACGGCAGTTTATCAGGATAAAGTGCTGGTGCCTTATTATAATTATGAGGTGAAAACCAAGTTTTTGGAGGAAGGCATTACTTACGACGATTTATCCGAAGAAGATAAGGCGCGCTATGAAGATGATTTCACAGAGGACGGCGTCATGCCGGAATTTATCCCTTCTGCGGCATTGAACCAGTTTGTATTCAATGAAAAAACAGTAGATCAGGTGCTGCAGGATTTGATGGAACGGGGCATCCATGTGGCAGGCGGTGACAGGTTGGGGAAAACCATTATTTTTGCCCAGAATAAGCGTCATGCCCAGTTTATCGTGGATCGGTTCAACGCTCTGTATCCCCAGTATCATGGGAATTTTGCCCAGCGGGTAGTTTGTGACGATTCCTATGCCCAGACAGTCATAGAGGATTTCAAGATACCGGAAAAAGCGCCCCATATTGCTGTATCGGTGGATATGATGGATACGGGTATTGACGTGCCGGAATGCGTGAATCTGGTGTTTTTCAAGAAAGTCCGTTCCAAAGCCAAGTTCTGGCAGATGATTGGACGGGGCACACGGTTATGCAAGGGGCTGTCCTGTATCGACCAGATCGATGGGGAATATACGGATAAGCGACGTTTTTTGATTTTCGATTACTGCGGCAATTTTGAATATTTCCGTCAGCATAAGGAAGGATATGAAACCAGAGAAACCAAAACCCTGTCAGAGAATATCTTTGGAAAACAGGTAAGAATCATGATGGCACTGCAGGAAAGCACCTTTGCAGATGAAGATTATCAAGCATGGCGAAAGGAATTGGCAGAAACCTGTCATGGACAGGTGGCGAATTTGAAACGGGAACTGATCGCCGTCAAAATGCGGCTGCGGTATGTGGAGAAATATCAAAAAGAGGATGCTTTTGCCCATATCAGCGATCTAGATAAAGGGGAACTGGAACGGGAGATTGCGCCGCTGGTTTTTCTGGATGATCCCGATGAATTTGCCAAGCGGTTTGATAATTTCATGTATGGGCTGATGCTGGCACATCTGGAGCAGATGCCGTCCTTCAAGTATGCGAAAAAACAGCTTTGTGACATGGCGGCGCTGCTGGAAAAGAAGGTCACAATTCCGCAAATCAAGGAAAAACTGCCGCTGATTCGGGAAATCGGTACCGATGCTTTCTGGGAAGCTAAGGATTTGCTCTTGTTTGAAAAGGTGCGGAAGGAACTGCGGGATCTGATTCAATTTCTGGATGAAGGAGAGAAAAAGCACCAGATCATCACAAAATTGACAGACCCTGTCACAGAACAGCAGGAAGGGGTACAAATGGAGGCAGCCTATGATTTTGAAGATTATCGGGCGAAAGTGAACCGATATGTCAATGACCATGGGGATACCCTAGCCATCCATAAGCTTACCCACAATATACCGCTGTCCCAAGGGGATTATCAGGAATTGGAGCGGATACTGACCAGTGAATTGGGCAGCAGAGAAGACTATGTACGGGAATTCGGAGATACGCCTTTTGGTCTTCTGATTCGAAAGATCGCAAAGCTGGATCATGAAGTGGCGATGGCGGCATTTTCCACATTTATCAACGATCAGTCTTTGAATCAGAAACAGATTGCTTTTGTTCATAAGGTGATCCAGCATATCGAATTGAACGGATACATGGAAAATCCTGCGGAACTGACAAAACCGCCTTTTGATAAGCCCATTAGTTTTCTCAAACTCTTTGACGCAAAGACTCGAAAAGAACTGGTGGATACCATCAATACAGTACGGGAAAATGCGGTGAAGGTATCCATATAGATTTTGATAATTTTACCATATTGTATACAATTTTTACATCAAAAAAACAGTTTCAACCCGAAATATAGGGACTTGGAGCTGTTTTTTTCATTATTCTGAAAAAAATTGAAAATCATGTGCATCAAACCCCTTCGTAGTGACCTGATATATGAAGGGATTTTTTTCTGTGAAAAACAAAAAGGTACTGAAAAATATAGATAAAACACTCATGCTTTCAACATCTCGGATTTGGATAAATACAACGAACTTCAAAAATTTTTGAAAAAACGGTTATAAAATACCTTTCTAGTGACCTGATATATGAAGGGTTATTTACAGAGAAAAAACCAACAGGCTTGGTTGCAGTATGTTCTAAAGCAATCAGATGGTTCGGGATCGTGTATTTTTCACAAACTATCAGAAATTTTGCAAAAACCTGCATAAAGTACCCTCTTAGTTCGGCTTATAAGTGAAGGGCTTTTTATTCGAACAACCATTTTGAAAAAAATGCACAAAATTTTCAAAATTGGTTGTAAAAGGGGTCGTTTTTTCGGCTTATAAGTGAGGGGTTTTTTCATCCCTTCGATGCACCTTGAAAACTGCATACAGGCAATATAAATACGTTACTCTGTTTCGCCCGAAAGGGAAAAGCAGCACCATGCAGTGCGCCATGACGATAAACAGGATGTGAAGGAATATCCGAGCGATTTTTGCTGTATGGGAATGATCTTTTGGCAGGATCAAATGCCATGACCGAAACAGAGCCACAATGATACTTCTGCCGAGTCCCAGACATCGCAAGGACGGCAGCCTCCATGAAGGGGAAGGTGAAATGCCTATGTGTGCAGCCAGGCACAGTTTATATTGCTTTCTTTTATCTGTTTTCATCAGTGGTATGGCTGGTACTGTTGCTGAAAACAGATAAAAACAAAAGGAGGGAACGATATGATAGAAAAGAAAGAAACGAGAGAAGTATATTACGCTCTGTCCAGAAAACTGCTGGATCTGATGCTGCAAAGCGGCTATTTGAATCGGGAGGAGTACGAAAAAATCGACGCACTGAACCGAGAAACTTTTTCTCCGGAACTTGCGCAAGTATATGCGTAAAACCATAGATGTGTCAAAAAAGGTGTGGTATTGTGTTGTGCGAAAGGAGGAAACCTGATGGAAAAGAAGATTACAAAAATCGAACCGGTCAGAAAGCAAGAGCAGCAGAACGCGCCCATGATGAAGCGAGTTTGTGCATACTGCCGCGTCAGTACAGCATCAGGGGAACAGAAGCATTCTCTGGAAGCCCAGATACGATATTACACAAAGCTGATACAGGAAAAAGAACATTGGATATGGGCAGGCATTTATGCGGACGAAGCCCAAAGCGGTACAAAATTGACCCATCGGGAGCAGTTCCTGCAAATGATACAGGACTGCAAAAAGGAGAAAATCGATTTGATCCTGACAAAATCCATCACCCGATTTGCCAGAAACACCGTGGACAGTATCAGCACCATTCATATGCTGAAAGATATGGGGGTGGAAGTTTACTTCGAGAAAGAGAAAATCAGTACGTTTTCAGAGAAAAGCGAACAGTTGCTGACCATACTCAGTTCCATTGCCCAAAGTGAAGCGGAAAATATTTCTGCCAACAGCAAATGGGCGGTACAGCGTCGGTTTCAAAACGGCACTTATAAAATCTCAACACCTGCCTATGGCTACGAAAAAGACGAGAATGGAGAACTGATGATAAAACCGGAAGAAGCAAAGGTGGTACGCAGGATTTTTGAAGCGTATCTGGGTGGGAAAGGCTGCTATACCATTGCCAAAGAATTGCAGGCAGAAGGCGTCCCTACCATACGGAATAAGGGAAAATGGCATGAAGTTGTGGTGCAGGAGAACCTTTTAAATCCTGTCTACGAAGGGAATCTGCTCTATCAAAAGACATACAGCACTTCTTGTCTGCCCTTTACACGAAAACGCAATCATGGTACATATCCAAAATACTTGATTACGGAAAACCATCCGCCCATCATCACCAAGGAAGAAGCGGAAGTTGTGCGCCAGATTTATGAATACCGCAGCCAGTCAGCCCCAAATAAGGCGTCTTCCCTAAACCGATATGTGTTCAGCGGTCGTATCCGCTGCGGCGTATGCGGAAACACCTTTCGCAGACAGAAAATTTATATGGGAAAGCCTTATGAAGCAGTCCAGTGGTGCTGTAAAGGGCATTTACAGGATATGACAAAGTGCAGCCAGAAGGCTGTTCGGGAGGAGGTCATCCGAGAAGCCTTTGTGCATCTGTGGAACCGTCTGGCAGGAGCTTATGAAGAAATTTTTCTCCCCCTTCTGTCTGTCCTGAAAGCAGCACCAGAGGATGGGGAAAGAGAGAAGGAACAATGGAAAAATAGAATACAGGAAATCCAATGGCAGTGTCAGATGCTTCAGAAAGTTCTTTCGGAAGGGAGCATGGACGCTGCCATTTTTATAGAGAAGCGAAATGCACTGGAGCAGGAGCTGGAAACAGCCCGACGAAACCTGAGAAAATTGCAGGATAAAGGCGTCTTTGAGGAAGAAATCGCCCAGACAGAATACCTGATGGCGGTCTTTCGACTGCGTCCCAAGGTCATGGAAACATTTCAGGAAGAAACCTTCACGCTGATCGTGGAGCAGGTGACAGTATATGAAAATCACTTAGAGTTTCGATTGAAAAACGGGCTGATTTTAGCCGAAGTATATGGAAAGGAGCGTTGATGGATGCAAAGACATATCCCCTTTGGCTATTGCGTGGCGCAGGGAAAAGCACAGATAGACCCGGAAAACAGTCAGGTGGTGCAAGCCATCTATACTGCTTATGACAATGGGGCATCCTGCAATGCCATCGCCAAGGATTTGACAGCAAAAGGCATACGGACGGCGAATCAGAAAGCAGTCTGGCATTGCTGCATGGTGGGAAAAATACTGGAAAATCAAAAATATCTGGGGGATGGTTTCTATCCCCAAATGGTTGAGGAAGCATTGTTTCAGAGAGTGCAGAACAGAAGAAAGGAACGGGCGGAAAACTGGGGAAAACAAACACCCTAAACGGGCATAACAAAAGAACTTTGTGGAATGAACTCCTGATTTGTGGACAATGCGGCAGTGTGTATTGGCAGTGTGTGGATAAACAACAGGAAAAACGGTGGAAATGCAAAAAGGATGCCCATAAAAAGGGGATGGGCTGTGACAATCTTTCTTTGACACAGGTACAGCTGGAAGAAGGATTTCTGCGTGTCCTGCGGGAAGTCATGGAGCATCCTTCCTGTATGAACCAAAGAAAATCCAAAAGAGAAAGAAAACAAAGTCTTTTGGAAATCCGGCTGACAAAGGAAATACAAAATCTGTTGATGTCACCATGCTGTGATGCAAAAAGATTAAAAGAGCTGGCGTATGAAAGAGCGGTGGAACAGTATCAACATACGGTCGTTGATGACAGTGATTTTCAGACGGAAAAACTGCTGTATCTTCTGAACCATACGCCGGTTCCAACGAAGTTTGACAGTCATCTCTTGGCGGAAACCATGAAAAAAGTCGTTGTTGCGAAAGAAGGGTATCTGGAGTTTCATTTCAAAAATGGGTATCAGCAAAAAATATGGATAAAGGAGGAATGAGCGATGCTGCAGACCATAAAAAAGAATATTTCAGTGATTCCGGCGGTACCTGCCCATGCGGCAGAAGGAAGCCAGCAGACCAAACTGCTTCGGGTAGCCGCTTACTGCCGTGTCAGTACTTTACAGGAACAGCAAGAAAGCAGTTATGAAGCACAGGTAAACCACTATCGGGAAAAGATACAGAATCACCCCGGTTGGAAATTGGCTGGCATTTATGCCGATGATGGGAAAAGTGCCACCAGTACCAAAAAACGTCTGGATTTTCAGGCAATGATCGAGGACTGTATGGCAGGAAAAATCGATATGGTACTGACAAAGTCCATCAGCCGCTTTGCCAGAAATACGGTGGATGCCCTGACTAACATCAGAAAGCTGAAAGAAAAGAATATCCCTGTCATATTCGAGAAAGAAAGCATCAATACCATGGAGGGCAGCGGAGAACTGCTTTTGACCATATTGAGTAGTCAGGCACAGGAAGAAAGCCGGAATATCAGCGAAAACTGTCATTGGGGTATTGTACGGAAGTTTGAGGAAGGAAAGGTCATGGTGAACCACAGCAGATTTCTGGGCTATACGAAAGATAAAGACGGAAATCTTGTGATCGTACCGGAAGAAGCGCAGCTGGTGCGGCGGATTTACAAGCTGTATCTGGAAGGTAACAGCAGCTACCGCATCAAACGGATTCTGGAAGCTGAGGGCATTCCTACAGTAACAGGGAAAATGACATGGAGCACCACTACCATTGACCGGATGCTTTCCAATGAGAAATATATGGGGGACGCTCTTCTGCAGAAAACATATACGGTGGATTTCCTGACGAAAAAGAAAGTGAAAAATAACGGGATCGTACCCCAGTATTACATAGAGAATGACCATGAAGCCATTATCCCCAAAGAATTGTTTTATCGTGTGCAGGGGGAAAAAGCCAGAAGGGCTGCTATCTACAAACCGGCTGTCAAAAGAAAAAATGGACTGCAAAAAGGGAAATACAGCGGGAAATACGTTCTGTCTGATCTTCTCTACTGTGGAGAATGCGGACAGCCTTACCGCAGACAGGTCTGGTCAAAGTATGGCGTAAAGCAGGCGGTTTGGTGATGTGACAATCGGCTGAAAAACGGAAAAAAGAGGTGTAAGTATTCTCCCACACTGAAAGAAAAGACACTGCATACTGCCATTATGACTGCCATCAACAGTGTGGCAGAGGATCAGGGGAGGTTTGTGCAGGCGTTTCGGGAAAATGTCCTGCAGGTCATTGGAAGTTATGAGGCTTCGGAAAAAGAAACGGAAATCCTTAAACAGATAGAAGCCTGTCAGAAAAAGCTGATGGAGCTTATGGAAACCGGGATGAAAGATGGACAAGAGGATTTTGAACAGGAATATGAAAAGATCATGAGGAGACTGAAAGAACTGCAAAAAGCCAGAGTACAGACCGCAAAAGAAAACAGACTAGCGGAATGCTGTCAGCAAAGAGTAGAAGATCTGGAACAGTATGTGAGAAAAACAAGCTGGTTACGGCGGGAGTTTGATGAGGAATTGGCGCGTAGGCTCATTCGAGTGATTAAGGTGGTCAATGAAAATAAACTGGAGATACAGTTTCATTCGGGGATTGTACTGGTACAGCGGATGGACTTTGAGGAGTGATGGGAAGGAAGGGAAGCTTGAAGAAATTTTCGGACCAATAGTTTTTAGGCGGTGGGAATAGAGAATCTCACTGCCTTTTTGTGTTGATGAGAGAAGTAAAAGGAATGTGTTTCTCTAAAAAATTTAGAAACATTGAGATCCTATGAGACTTTTTTTTCGTTATACTCTGGAAAATAAATCATAGAAAGGATAATATGTATGAGTAAAGAGCTAATAGGAAAAAATGGAAAAATCGTAGGATCAGCAGCTTATTTTCAAGAAATGAATCGAAACTGTAAGATAACAGAAGTGATGAAAGTCCCAAAGGAATATCAATATTTTGATGGATGTAAAGAACTTGCGCGTAGCTGCAAAGAGATTGTTTCTGTGATATATCAAGATGTAAAAAAATGTGCAGACATTTTGGCTTTTCTTCCTGAAAAAGATCGGCAGGAAACTGCAGAATTGGCAAAGGCGATAGGAGAAATTTCACGGCAATGGGGCAGTGCCAGTGGCGATGTGAACCAAATTGTTTCCCTTGTTTTGCTGTCTGCAAGTGCATCCAAAAGAAAATCATCTGAAAGTATGGGGATGATCGAAAAAACAGAACGAAAGCTACGAAGTACAACTGGAAGTAGTTTTTCTATGTCGGAAAAGATAAATCTTTTGCAAAAAGCAGTAAGTGGTACGGTCTATCAAGCGGCATCAAATGATGCAAAAAAATTGGAGTTTCTCATGTCTATAGAACAGGGAAAAGGAAAAGGGTTTTTACAGGATGTTTTGCATTATTATGATTATTTGAACCATCAGCGCAATTATGTTGGCAAAAATGGAAAGGTTGTTTGCAGCAGAGAATACAATCAGGAGATGCAGAAAAAAGTTTTTTTCAGAGGCTTTCCACGAGTTTATTCTTATGGGCATCCGAAAAAATATGTTTCAGAAATTCAGAATATGCTGAAAAAAGTATGCGATGAACTTTCTAATGATTTGGATCAAGGAGACAGAAATAAAGATTATATCCTTGATGAAAATGGAAAAATTTGCTTTACAGCTATAGAACAATGTGGAAAAGCAGGGATATCCTGTGCTGGTTTAAAAAATAAAGTGGAAAAACTGATGTGGTTTGTAGGTGGAAACCAACAAAAAATTTTGACTTTACAAAGAAATATAAATGCATTAGGGATCAGAGGTACACATGGATGGCTGAAAGAGGATGGGGTTTTCGGAGAGGAAACGCTTAGTGCGTGGAATGAATTGTTAAAGGCTCTGGTGTCAGGTTCTGTGCCTGTGTTGACTTATATTGATGTATTGCAGAGTGATTTAACAGGGGTAACACATGAGGTTGTAACAAGAGATATTCGCAAAGCAAAAACCAAAGATCCAATGCTGAAAAATTTGCCAGATAAGAATGATTATTCCATTTTGTTCTATACAAAGGATGGAAAAAAGAAAAGGGCATTTATGTTGGATAAACCGCATATTGAAGATGGAAAGAGTTTACCGTTTCATATTAATTATGATGTTGACAAACCGGAGTTTTTGAAAAAGTATCTAAATCACAAACCTATATCGGAAGCCATGTATATGAGATTTAAAAACTTTACAGAAGTAGGCAAAGTTGTACATATGGGTGGGAAAATTCTATTGGTGGCAGGTATCCTGTTGGATACTTTAGAATTAGGAAACGCTGTGATAGTGGACTATAGTCAATAAAAAAGACACGATTTTTAAATATATTTTCTGGGAACGG
>OFMK01000495.1_pt1 | contig 41542 bp, 44 predicted proteins | sample 1541781 | NCBI WGS metagenome assembly OFMK01 (sample SAMN04209250, study PRJEB22552) | human gut metagenome | biome: gut; material: feces | host: Homo sapiens | place: USA: Oklahoma
AAAATCCGGGGCAAATGTTTTACTTATTTTGGGACATTTTCAAAAATGCTTGACAGCATTTATTTTCCCGAAGGCGAACTTTTCATAAATTGTTGTAAATTTGAGGAAAACAGAGTATAATACAAATGTTAAATACGATTTTATCCAGAATGAATTGGAGGTATAAATATGAAAGGTAGTATGAGTACAGATTTCGGAATTATCACAATTGACCCTGAAGTAATCGCAAAGTATGCGGGTTCCGTAGCGGTGGAATGTTTTGGAATCGTTGGAATGGCTGCCGTCAGCATGAAAGACGGATTGGTTCGTTTGTTAAAGAAAGAAAGTCTGACAAAAGGAATTCAGGTATCTATTTCCGAAGATAATAAGATTACCTTGAATTTCCATGTGATTGTATCTTACGGAGTAAGTATTTCTGCTGTGACAGAGAACTTAATCAGCAACGTAAAATACAAGGTAGAGGCATTCACAGGAATGTCTGTCGATAAGATTCACGTCTATATCGAAGGCGTTAGAGTGATTGATTAGTTAAGGAGGATTTTGTTGTGGCAACAAAGACAATCAATGCAGAAATGCTCGCCAAGATGTTTCTTGCGGGAGCCGGGAATATTGAGGCTAAGAAAGAATTTATTAATGAACTGAATGTTTTCCCAGTACCGGACGGGGATACGGGAACGAATATGTCCTTGACGATTATGGCGGCGGCGAAAGAAGTATCTGCCATCGAGACATTAGACATGATGACGCTTGCGAAGGCGATATCATCTGGTTCTCTTCGCGGTGCAAGAGGAAACTCCGGTGTCATTCTGTCTCAGTTATTCCGAGGATTTACAAAGGCAATCAAAGAACATAAAGAGATTGATGTAACGACTCTTGCGGCAGCATGTGTGAAGGCGAAAGAGACAGCATATAAAGCGGTTATGAAGCCGAAGGAAGGTACGATTCTGACGGTGGCAAGAGGAATCGCCGAGAAGGCAGAAGAGCTTTCCTGGGAGACAGATGACCTGGAAGAATTTATTCCACAGGTTCTTGCACACGCAGAAGAAGTCTTACAGAGAACGCCGGAGATGCTTCCGGTTCTAAAAGAAGCAGGCGTAGTAGATTCCGGTGGACAGGGATTATTGGAAGTGTTAAAGGGCGCATATGATGCATTTTTAGGAAAAGAGATTGATTACACAGCAATCGCTCCAAGCAAAGGCGCCGGAGTAACGAAGATTAGCGCGGAGACGACGGCAGATATTAAGTTCGGTTACTGTACAGAGTTTATCATCCTGGCAGAAAAAGAATTTACAGAAGAAGACGAGATGGGATTTAAAGCCTATCTGGAATCCATCGGAGATTCCATCGTGTGCGTAGCCGATGATGAGATTGTAAAAGTACATGTTCATACGAATGACCCTGGACTTGCCATCCAAAAAGCGCTTACATTTGGACAGCTTTCCCGCATGAAGATTGATAACATGCGCGAGGAGCATGAAGAGAAATTAATTCGTGATGCAGAGAAATTAGCGGCAGAAGAAGCCGCGAAGAAGAAAGAAGAACCAAGAAAAGAGATGGGATTCATCGCCGTTTCCATCGGAGAAGGCATGAATGAGATTTTCAAAGAACTTGGCGTAGATTACATTATCGAAGGCGGACAGACGATGAACCCGAGTACGGAAGATATGCTGGCAGCCATCGACGCGGTTCATGCAGAACATATCTTCATTCTTCCGAATAACAAGAATATTATCATGGCTGCAAATCAGGCGCGCGACTTGACAGAAGACAAAGATATCATTGTGATTCCGACAAAGACGGTTCCGCAGGGCATTACGGCAATTATTAATTTCATGCCGGAAGCAGACGCCGGCACGAACGAAGAGACGATGCTGGATGAAATCCAGAATGTAAAAACAGGCCAGGTTACTTACGCAGTACGCGATACAAGAATCGATGACAAAGAAATCCATGAAGGCGATATTATGGGAATCGGAGATAAAGGAATTCTCTCCGTAGGACCGTCTGTAGAAGGAACGGCGAAAGATATGCTCGCCCAGCTTGTAGATGAAGATTCCGAGCTAATCAGCATCTACTATGGACAAGACGTATCCGAGGAAGATGCGGAAAACTTCGCAGAAGAAGTGGCAGAGCTTTATCCGGATGCAGATATCGATATGCATTTTGGCGGACAGCCGATTTACTACTACGTTCTTGCAGTAGAATAAGTGAGAAACGATACAGGGTGTGCAAAAGCACACCCTTTTTCTGAAATTTAAGAAAGGAAAACTCGCGGGAGGAATGGAACGATATGAATGAGAAATCTAGAGTGCGTGAGTTAAAAGGAATCGGAGAAAAAACAGAAAAAATCTTTCAAAAACTGGGAATCGATACGGTCGGAGACTTGATTCGATATTTTCCGCGCTCCTATGACGTATATGAGGCACCTATTTCCATCGGAGAGATAGAAGAGGGAAAGGTTGTAACTGTGACCGGAGCCATCTATGGGAGTGTCCGGGTGAATGGAACACAGGCAATGCAGGTGACAACATTAACGCTGAAAGATATGACAGGGACATTGCATGTTAAATGGTTCAGGATGCCGTTTCTTCGAAGTACGCTTCGTGCAGGAGGTGTTCTGACCTTGCGCGGAAAAGTCTCGAACCGCAGGGGCGTTTTGACGATGGAGCAGCCGGAGATTTTCTATCCGAGTTCCCGATACGAAGAAAAACAGAATACATTGCAGCCGATTTATCCGCTGACAACCGGTCTTACAAACCATACCGTTGCAAAGACGGTAAGACAGGCTATCGGATATTTAGATTTGAAACAGGAATTTCTTCCCAACTCTATCCGCCTAAAATACCATCTTGCAGAATACAATTATGCGATTCGCGGGATTCATTTTCCGGAAACGAAGGAAGAATTTTATTTTGCAAGGGAGCGTCTTGTATTCGAAGAGTTTCTGACGTTTATCCTGTCTTTGCGGCAGATACGCGAGCAGGAAGAGAAGAGCCGGAATCCTTTTACCTTCTCCAGACAGGAAGAAGTAGAAGCCTTGATACAGAAACTTCCGTATCAACTTACCAATGCGCAGAAGAACGTGTGGAATGAAATACGAAACGATATGACAGGAACACATGTCATGTCCCGGCTCGTTCAGGGGGATGTCGGTTCCGGGAAAACGATTATCGCATTTCTCGGACTAATGCTGGCGGGAATCAACGGATACCAAGGGGCAATGATGGCTCCCACAGAAGTGCTTGCAAAGCAGCATTATGAATCGATGCAGACGATGCTTGCACAGTATGGAATTCCGCTTCGGATTACGCTTCTGACCGGCTCGATGACTGCGAAAGAAAAAAGACTTGCGTATGAGAAAATTGCATCCGGTGAAGTTTCTCTCATTATAGGAACCCATGCTCTGATTCAAGAGAAGGTAGAATATCAAAATCTTGCGCTTGTAGTCACAGATGAACAGCATCGATTCGGAGTGAAACAACGGGAAATGTTGGCGGGAAAGGGTGTTACACCGCATATTCTTGTCATGAGCGCGACACCGATTCCAAGAACGCTCGCCATCATCATATATGGAGACTTAGATATCTCTGTCATCGACGAGCTTCCGGCAAACCGTTTGCCGATTAAGAACTGTGTCGTTGACACGAGTTATCGGAAAACAGCCTATGAATTTATTCGGAAGCAGACCGTCCAAGGAAGGCAATGCTACGTTATCTGCCCTATGGTGGAAGAAAGCGAAGCGCTGGAGGCAGAAAATGTCACCGATTATGCAAAACAACTCCAGGAAGAACTTGGTTCTTCTATCTGTGTTGAATATTTGCATGGGAAAATGAAACAATCTCAGAAGGATGCTATCATGGAGCGTTTTTCAAACAATGAGATTCAAGTGCTTGTATCTACTACAGTTATTGAAGTCGGAATCAATGTGCCAAACGCTACCGTCATGATGGTGGAAAACGCAGAACGATTCGGTCTGGCGCAGCTTCATCAGCTTCGTGGGCGTGTAGGACGTGGGAATCACCAGTCCTACTGCATTTTTATGACCGCGTCGAAAGCGAAAGAAACGAAAAAAAGGCTGGAGATTTTAAATCACTCCAACGACGGCTTTTATATTGCGAGTGAAGATTTGAAATTAAGAGGTCCCGGAGACTTGTTTGGTATCCGGCAGAGCGGCATTTTGGACTTCAAATTAGGAGATGTGTTCCAGGATGCGAAGATTCTGCAAAATGCTAGCGATGCGGCTGCCGAGATTTTGCAGGAAGACCCGGGATTGGAGTCGGAAGAACATCAAAAATTAAAACAGCATTTACAGAGCTATATCCAGCATGGAATGCTGGAGACAACACTATAAAAAGATAACAAAAATTGCCAGTGTAGATTTTCAATTTCTCCACATACTATGGATGTAACAAAGCAGAAGCAAGTTACAAAATAGATGATAGAACAAGAGTTAATTTAAAGGAGGAAATTTATCATGGCAAGTCGTTCATCAAATAGGGCTGCTGTACCTGAAGCAAAAACAGCATTAGACAAATTTAAATATGAGGTTGCAACTGAACTCGGAGTACCATTATCAGACGGTTACAACGGTGACTTAACATCCAGACAGAATGGTTCTGTGGGTGGGTATATGGTCAAAAAGATGATTGAAGAGCAGGAGAAACAGATGGCTAACAAATAAGTCTCTGGCGTTCTGAAAGAAAGAATCAAAAGTGAGTAGAAAAATAGCGTGTAAGGGTAAAATGGCTCTTATGCGCTATTTTTTCCGGCAAATTTTCGAAAGCGCTTTTGCGAAAAAATATATTAGAACAATTGTTACAGATTAGACAATATGATACAATGTAATGAATAAATTCATCCTAGGAAGGAGAGCCTTGTTTATGAAGAAAAGAATACTTTCAGCGTTTATAGTAATGATAATTGCAGTTACCATGGGGGAAAGTACATATCAATGGAATAGAAATAAAGGGCAGATATATTTATACGGGGAAGCGCATGCCGAGTCGGAACTTATTGAGCGGGAATATGATTTATGGTACAAATATTACCATGAAGATGGGATGCGGCATCTGTTTATCGAAGCTCCTTATTATGACGCGGAATTTCTGAATTTATGGATGCAGTCAGGCAGTGATGAATTATTGGAGCAGATGCGGATAGAACAGATAGGAACATCTGGAGCAAGTTCGGTAAGCAATGAGTTTTATAAGAAAATCAAACGGGAGTGTCCTGAAACTATTTTTCATGGGACAGATGTGGGACATCAGTATGATACAACCGGAGAGCGTTATCTTGATTATCTGGAAGAAACAGGACAGGCGGATTCAGAAAAATATAAACGAGCGCTGGAAGTGATGAAGCAAGGAGAAATATTTTATAAGAATAGCGAAGAAGAAGGTTTTGTTTATCGTGAAAAGAAAATGGTAGAAAACTTTATCTGGGAATATGAAAAGTTGAAAGGCGAAAGTATTATGGGAATCTACGGTGGCGCTCACGTTCAAATGGAACAGGTAGATTACGGTAAGGGATTCATTGACAATATGGCAATTCAGCTTCATGAAAAATATCAGGAGCGACTGATTACAGAGGACTTGACGGACACTCCTTACGAATCAGATATTCAACCGAAAGAGGCTTTAGAAATAAACGGAAAGCAATATAAAGCGTCTTATGTAGGATATACGCAAACGGTGATTGAAGGGAAATACTATTCGACCATGTTGATTTACAGCCTAAAAGACGGGAAGAAAGATTTTGAAAATATGCCGATGGGAGACCCGATATCTGCAGCGGATGTGCTGGAACTTGATGTAAATTACGGTACGGTATATGCGTTGGAATTGATTGGAGATGGCGAATATGTGGGAACAAGACTATTTCTTACCGATACATCAGCTATGGAAGACGGAAGCGTTATGATGCGGGAGATTCTATTTTAATACTGATTGAAAAATTATCAAAAATTACCAGTCACAGAAAGTGAGACGATAAATGGAACATCATAAAACAGAACAATACTTTATTTTCGAATTGCTGGGCTCTGCCCTTAACCAGACTCCTTGGGATACAATACCGGAAGCGCTGGATTGGAAATATGTTTATACCCTTTGCAAGTATCATAAAATAGACAATTGGGCAGCATATGCTTTGGACTATGCGGACACTACGATACAGAAACAGATTCCCGAGAATGTGCGCCAGATATTTCTTTTGGCGAAACAAAAAGGTATCGCGCGGGAAGCAACTCAGTTTTTCTCTTTAGAGGAGATGCAGAAAGAATTTGAAGAAAATCGAATTTACAACATTCCGCTCAAAGGCGCACAGTTAAAATCATATTATCCTTCGCCTGATATGCGATTCCTGACAGATTTGGATATTTTATGTCATAGGGAAGATGCAGAGAAGATTTCCGAGATTATGACAGGACTTGGGTATCGGATGGAACATGGAGGAGGACACCATGATGTCTATGTGAGGGAACCTTTCATGACAGTAGAAATTCACTGGATTTGCTCCACGAATAATACCAGTATGAATGCGTTATTCGAAAATATTTGGGAGCGGTGCACAAACTGGGAAGGATATGAGTATTCCCGCCGGATGCCTTGGGAAGATTACTATGTATATATGGTCGGCCATATGGCAAAACATTTTCGGTATGGTGGAATTGGGCTGCGAATGCTTCTTGACTTCTATGTTTTTGAGAAATGTTTGCAGGAAAGCTGCGATTGGCAGTATGTGGAATACCATCTGAAGAAAGCAAAATTATTCTTGTTCGCTCAGACAATGAGCAGTTTCCTGAAGAAATGTTTTCGACAGAAGGAGCTAACTTCCGAAGAACAGCTTTTGCTGGAACATATCTGGGAAAATGGTGCATACGGAACAAAAGAAACGCATTCCGGAATCCGTTTCCTGAAGGATGGAGGAAGCAAAGGAACTATATGGAAGAACAGAATCTTAATTTACATTCATGTCCTATTTCCGCCGTTGGATGGCATGAAACAGATGTATCCATATTTGGAGAAGTACCCTTTCTTTCTTCCGGCGGCATGGTTTCAACGATTGATGAAGAAAACGTTGTTTGAGCGTCAGAAGAGCCGAGAAGTGTGGAAAGATGCCGGAAATACAGACAATCTGGATAAAATGAATAGGATATCCCGGGCTGCCGGGTTGTATTAAAAAATCCCTTCCTTGTTTTCGATGTGAGATGAGGAAGGGGTTTTGAGTTTGAACATCGTAACATTCAATTCCGAAGACACGATTTTGATGAGTGGATTAGACAATGATGGTGATGTTGGAGACTGGGGAGATGAGGATTTAGGTTAATCTATGAGAAAGAAACGAGTCACAATCCTTATAACAGTACTTCTGCTTGGGATGCTGGTATTTGGTATTTCTTTATTTCATAAAGATGAAAATGATACAGACATCAATCAGCAGAATCCATCTATGACGGAAGCAACGAAAGAAGAGGATTCCGTACCGGAAAACATATCTTCGAACTCAACGATTCCAATGCAAGGCGACGAATCGGGAAAAAACGTAGATGTGCAAGATGTTTACAATCAAACAGAGGTGGAAGAACCGCCGCAACAAAGCCTTGATAATGAGGCAGAAATCCCGGAAAACTGGGGCGAATAACAACTAGAAGGAGAAACAGAATGCGAAAAAGACTAACAAAAATGCTGATTACATTTGCATTAGCCTTAACATTCCTATTAGGCAGCAGTGGATTCGCACTGGCAGCAGAAACTGAAACATATATTCACACAGAGTCCATGGAGATTCGTATCGAAGGAAAGACTGGCTTACGTACCATTGCCTCCATCGACAAAAAGTATTACGAGCAATTCATAGAAAATGGGAAAAAGGTAACCTATGGAACTGTCGCTGTTCCGGCAAGCGCTCTGGAAGCAGATGGAAGAGAATTGGTTATCGGAGGAAGTTACAAACTTAATGGGAAATCTTATAGTGCACTGACGATTCCGGCGGAAAAGAACTGGAAAACGACGGAAGATAAACTTTACTTTACAGGAGTTTTGACAGGAATCAGCGGTTCCGGATTCAATACCAGATATGCGGTCAGAGCGTACATCACTGTAGATGAAAAGACAACTTACGGCAACGTGTTGGCACAATCGTCCTATGTAACCGCTCAGAAGATGCTGCAGTCGCAGGAGACGACTTCCGAAGACAGAGCATGGCTTGCGAAAAACATCCTGGATGCTTGTGATGATGCGAAAAAAGTAACGCAACAGACTTTGACGATTACGGCAGAACAAGTGAAAAACGGTACGTATGAATTAGGAGCTACTTCCAAGGTAAGAAACTACAAAAACATTATGATTGATAGTTCGGTACAGGATGCAGAAATTATCCTGGACAATCTGCGGGTGAGAAACCTGGAAGTTTCCGCAGAAGCGAATTGTACGATTACTGCGGACAATACTTCTTTTGACACGATTTCTAAGAAGCTTGCCGGAGCAAGAGGAGAAAGCGGGAATGTAGTGTTGAATCTGGGAACCGGTTCTTCGGTTGCAAAGCTTTCCGCGGCAAGTAATCTGACCGTAAACGGCGCCTTGAAGGTCGCAGAGGTTACGGTAGATACGCCGGTAACAAATTTTGTCATCAACGTGCCTGCGGAAGAATTGAACGTATCGAAACAGGCAGGAGGTTCCAATATCATTGTCAACAGCAACATTGAAAACGCCACATTGAATGGCACAGATTCTACAATAAGCGGAACCGGAAAACTGGACAAGGTGCAGGATAATGGAAACAATCATGTGGATATCGAAATCGGCGAAGACCTGTCGGCAAATGAAATCATATCCGTAGAAGTGCGCGGAATGAATCGCATGGTGGTAACGCTTGCAAAGGAGACGGAGAAGGTGTTGACGGTAGATGACATGACAATTTTCTGCCATGGCGGAAAGGACATGACGATTCTGAAAGTGGAGACAACGAACCGCAAAGTGTATACGGTTACGACATCTGTTTTTGCAAAAGATGATACCTATACATTCTCGATTGAAATAGACGGAAAGATTATCCAGAAGGAGTTCAGTTATAAGGTGGATTGCCCGACGGTAAGCAATGCGACCGTATTGCGAAGCGAAGAGACAAGAGCCGAATTTGACCTTTTTGATGTAGATGATGGAGGTTACGTTTACGTATACATTCCGGGACATACGCAGACTGGCAGAAATGAGACGGAACTGCCATCGGTGGAGACTGTCAAAAAAGGATATAAAGAAGCAATCTCTGTAGGATTTAATAAAGTACTGCTCCGAGGGCTGGACGCGGGAATTTCTTATCCATTATATTATGTGCTGGAAGCGTATGATGGAAGAACTTCTGATGTTTTCGGACCGCTCACAATCAATGGGACTGTGGAGGAAGAGCCGAATATTTCCCCTGTCTATGAGATTGTATCTGTAAGCGAAAAACCTCGGAATACAATTACCATCCGTTTAAATCAAGCGCCGGAAGAAACATTGACGCTGGATAATTTTTCATTCATTTGTCCGACCGGTTCAGAAATTACAACGGATAAAGCAACATTAAAAATAAGCGAAGACAGACTCGTATATACGATTGTTATTCCGGACAACTATTACCACAAAGATAACCAGTATGTTGCGAAGATTACGTTCTCAGACGGAACAGTCGCGAAGAAGAGATTTGAGGTGAAATATAATCCGCCGGTAACAACACTTCATAAAGTGGAGCGTATTGCGGAAGACAAAGTGCGGTATACGTTCACATCGGATAAAGAAGGCGTATTCTACTTTGGGACATATAATTTTAATGGCGAGTATGGAAGTGAAAATAACACACCGACGGCAGAGCAGATTCTAAATGGAGAAGTGATTTCTATCAAGAAACAGATGTACAGCGGAAGTAATTCTGTAGAAATACCATACAATGGAAAAGACAAAGACTGGTTTGCGATTCACGTCGATGCTTATGGAAACTATGCAAATTATACAGAACACGATAAAATTCCGGCCTATGTTCCACCGAAGCCGGAGGAATCCGAACTCGCAATTGAATCAGTTGTATATAACAAAGACTATTCCGGAAGTATGAGCACTTGTCTGGATATTACATTTACAACATCGATTGATGAACTTCCAATGCAGGAACTCATAAGTTTTGAAGTCATTAGCGGAAGTTCCGTAGGAAAATTGTTGCTGGAAAGAAGCTTTCTGGATAGTGAACAGAAGGTTCTGAGAATCCGTTCGTTGAATATGGCATTTAAACCGGGAACATATAAAATCAGTATGTACGTTTACAAAGATGGAATTCCGAAAAAAGTAGCAAAAGAATTCGTAATTGACTAATGGAAAAGGACTTGGGAGAATTGCTGCCAGGTCCTTTTCGACAAGGAAAGGAAAAAGTTTATGCGGTATCAAATTGCAGGATGTATCACAGAATATACTCCGATTTATGAGATGTTGCGGCAGAAGATGAAACCGTATCTGTATGACAAAGAAGGTGAGACGAAGATTACGCTTCGCCTGACAGACGAGTTTTGTGAAAGAAAGCAGAAAGAGCAGCCGCACTTAACCGTTTCCCAGTGTGAATATATATTTGCAGGAAATCAGTTTTACCGAAAGTTTCTTCTGCAAGGAGGATTTATGTTACATGCATCCGCTGTGGAAGTCGATGGCAAAGCCTACCTGTTTTCGGCGGACAGCGGCACAGGAAAGTCTACGCACGCGAAACAATGGCAGTCATATTTTGGAGAAGAACGTGCGCTCATTCTCAACGACGATAAACCGGCGGTTCGAAAGGAAAAAGAAGGGTGGTTTGCCTATGGTACGCCCTTTAGCGGAAAAACGGATGAGAACTTAAATCGGAGGGCAGAGCTTCAGGGAATTTGCATGATTGAACAGGGAGAGACGAATGAGATTCATCAGATTTCTGCCGGGGAGGCGATTCCCCTTCTGATGCAGCAGACGATTGTGCCGGAAGAATGCGAGTCTGCCGGAATGCTGCTCACTTATCTGGATAGTCTGCTGAAGGAAGTGCCTATCTATCGCATGCGGTGTACGATTTCGACAGAAGCTGCAAAGATGGCATACGAAAAAATGAAAGGAAAGTAAATCATGAGAATAAAAGAAGGATTTATGATGAGAGAAGTGGCGGGAAAATATGTAGTTGTTCCTGTCGGAGTTGGAACTTATTCGTTCAAAGGGATGATTCAGATGAATCGACTCGGAGCGTTTTTATGGGAACAATTGAAGGAAGAACAAACAAAAGAAGAATTAACTGCAAAAATATTGGAACGATATGATGTGGATTCTGTGCAAGCGGAACAGGACGTAGAGACGTTTACGACACAACTTTTGGATGCCGGAATTTTGGAGAGATAACATGGAACATTCTGTCGAAAAGACATTGGAACAAATTCTAATGGAAAAAGGGGAACTTCTAACAGCGGCAGCCGGTGTCAGTATGCTGCCATGTATCCGGGCGCAGAAGGATGTGCTGCATCTCGCAAAAGTGACAGAACCGCTGAAAGTGTATGATATCATTTTGTATCGAAGAAAAAATAAGACTCTGATTCTGCATCGGATTCTAAACATTCTGGATTCCGGATATGTACTTTGTGGGGACAATCAGTCTGCCTTGGAATATGGGATACAGGAATCCCAGATTTTGGGTGTGTTACGTGGCTTTTATAGGGATGGACGCTATATTGACTGCCGGACAAATCGCTTATATCTGGCATATGTAAAGGTTTGGTGTCATTCATTAAGAGTGAGAAGAAGATTACTTTATACGATGAATTTAGGGAAAAGGGGCTGGAATAAAATAACATGCAGGAAAAAGAATTAAAGACAATACGCTGGATATATCGCTACTGTAAGAAATATATGTGGGCGGTATCTCTGCTTGCGGGAATCAGCGCCTTACTTGCAGGAAGCTTTATTCTGCTTGCCCTTGTTTCCAGTCGGATTCTGGACATTGCGTCGGGAGCGGCAGACGGCTCCTTTCTCCGATATACTGGACTATTAGTATTCATCATCGGTTCTCAGGCGTTTCTTAGTATTTTGAACAGTAATCTGCGTGTACGGATTTCCGGAAAAATAGAAATTCGCTTGAAAGAAGTCGTGTTTTCCTCGCTTTTAGAAAAGTCTTATCTTGCAGTTACAAAGTTTCATTCCGGAGAAATCATGAATCGTCTGACAAGCGACATCGATATCCTTGTTAACGGAATTGTCGGGATGATTCCACAGGTGATTTCTCTCGGCACAAAGCTGATTGCTGGATTATTTGTATTATTTCAGATTGACTTTTCCTTTACGCTGCTGATTCTGTCAATCGGGGTCCTTATCTGTATATGCAGTAGAGTTTATAGCCGCAGATTCCGCCATCTTCATAAAGAAGTGCAGGAATATTCGGGCAGAGTCCGCTCCTTTTTGCAAGAATGCATCGAAAATTTGATTGTCATGAAATCTTTTTCTAACGAATCTTGGATTCAGGAAAAGCTGGAAGTTCATCAGCAGGAATACTATCGGAAGAAGCTGAGGAAAAACGCTGTCAGTAATTTGGCGAATACAACCATGTACGTTATGTTCACTACGGGATATTACGCAGCTTTGGTATGGGGAGCCATACAGATTGCGAAAGGTGTGTTAACATTTGGCACGCTCACTGCATTTCTTCAGATTATCGGCCAGATTCGTACGCCTTTCCGCAACCTCTCTGGCTTACTTCCCCAATACTATAGTATGATTGGTTCGGCGGAACGTCTGATGGAGCTGGAGATGTTACCTGATGAAAAGTGTGGAACAAAGCTTTTAAATCGTGAGGCGTTTTATGAAGAAATGGATGCGATTGTTTTTGAAAACGTTTCCTTTTCTTATGAAGAAGGAGAAGTGTTACATGACTTTTCTGCCCGGATTGAAAAAGGATGCCTGACTGCAATTGCAGGAACTTCCGGAAAAAGAAAGAGCACGATGATGAAACTTCTTTTGGGATTGATTTCTTGCGATAAAGGGAACATTTATTTTGAGAGAAACCAGAGAGAAAACATTTCTTTGGATGCGGGAAGCAGGGATTTGTTTGCCTATGTTCCACAAGGAAATTTTATCCTCTCGGGTACGATTCGTGACAATATTGCGTTTTCGAATCAAGAAGCAACGGAAGAAAAGATTATAGATGCAGCGAAAACCGCCTGTATCTGGAATGTCATTCAAGAACTTCCGCAGGGGCTTGACACCATTTTAAAAGAGCGTGGGGCCGGTCTGTCAGAAGGACAAGTGCAGAGAATTGCAATTGCACGAGCTGTCTTAAGCGAAGCGCCAATTCTACTCTTAGATGAATGCACCTCGTCTTTAGATGAAGAAACAGAAAAACAGGTATTGAAGAATCTGAAAAAATTACCAAAAACTATCCTGTGCATTTCCCATAGAACTGCGGCATTCGACAGTTGCGATGCGAGAATAGAAATCTAAATTGTGCGTTTTCGACAAAAATCTCGCTCTATTTTCGTGGAATATTGCAACTTGTATATAGAGTTCCGATATGTTATAGTGAATATACAATCGAGAGTACAGAAAATAGTGTGTTACTGGTAAGCAGGCATGAACTATTCGGCAATCCAATGAAGGCTTAGTGTATCGATATATATGTTGATAATTGGAGAAGCAGATATGTTTGTGTCTTTTTTTATTGAGAAATGAAAGGTTTTTTGATTCATGTATCAAATTATAAAAGTGTTGAACAACAATGTCTTTCTTGCGAAGCACGAGGAAGGCGAACGGGTTTTGATGGGAAAAGGCATAGGCTTTGGGAAGAAGCCGGGCGATAGATTTTCTGCCATCGAAGGAGCGAAGATTTACACGCTGGCAGCCGATGAGAATACGCATTCGGCAATCAATACGGTGAAGAGTATTGACCCGAAATATCTGGAAGCGGCCGGATGGTTGATTGATGAGGCGAAGCTCGTGTTCGGGAGCGTCAATCCGGATATCTTGATTCCGCTGGCGGACCATATCGCATTCGCGGCGAAACGGGCGGATGAGAATATCCATATCCCTAATCCGTTTATTGCGGATATTAAGGCGTTATTCGGAAAAGAGTATACGGTTGTTTTAAAGAGCCGGGAAGCCATCGAGAAGATGACCGGCTATCGGATTACGGAGGATGAGGTTGGATTTATCGCACTCCATATTCATTCCGGGTTATCGGATACGCAAGTGTCAGAGACACTCCGCATCACACAGATTATTGATGCGTGTATTTTAAATATAGAAGAGATGTTGAACCAGAGCATCAGCCGGGAATCTCTTGGCGGCATGCGTCTGATGAGCCATCTGTATTATATGATTGCAAGGGCAAAGGCAAAGGAAAAGCTCAACATTGACTTGAATCGTTTTGTGGAAGAAAACTATGCGAAAGCAGGAATGGTTGCGCGTCAAATCTGCCGCTATATCGAGCAGAAGCTGGAGATACCGATTATGAAAGAAGAAGAGGGATTTCTGGCGGTACATATTCAGACCATCATTCTTCCATGATGATAAATAAAAAAACAAAGAAAAAGGAGAAAAAAACATGAAAACATTTGAGTACACAATTAAAGATGAATTAGGAATCCACGCAAGACCGGCAGGAATGCTTGCAAAAGAAGGAAAGAACTATAAAAGTACAGTTACAATTACAAAAGCCGGAAAATCAGCAGAAATCACAAGATTATTAGCTGTAATGTCTTTGGGTGTAAAATGTGGTGAGACAGTAGAAGTTTCTGTAGAAGGTGAAGACGAAGAGACAGCTTTTGAAGAAGTAAAAGCATTCTTTGAAGCAAATTTATAAGATTGATAAATGGTGGAAGAAGCAATGGAATGTTTAAAGGGAAAATCAGTATATAAAGGGATTGCTCTCGGTAAGATTTCTGTGTTGAAGAAAAATGATTATGTTGTAAAACGTACAAAAACAGAAGATGCAGAAGCAGAAATCAAACGAGTAGAAGAAGCAAAAGACAAAGCGCGCGCACAGCTTCAGAAGTTATATGAAAAAGCTTTGAAAGAAGTAGGAGAGGCGAGCGCAGCAATCTTCGAAGTACATCAGATGATGCTGGAAGATGCGGATTTTAACGAAGCAATCGAAAATATTATCCGTACACAGGAAGTCAACGCAGAATATGCGGTTGCTTCTGCAGGAGACAGCTTCTCCGAGATGTTTGCAAGCATGGATGATGATTATATGCGTGCGAGAGCAGCGGATATCAAAGATATTTCCGAGCGTCTTATACAGAATCTTGCCGGCGCGGAAGGAAATGATTTACAGTTTGAAGAGCCGGTTATCGTTGTGGCTGATGATTTGACGCCGAGCGAGACGGTACAGATGGACAAGGAGAAGATTCTTGCATTTGCGACTGTACATGGTTCTACCAATTCCCATACGGCGATTTTGGCGCGTATGATGAATATTCCGGCGTTGATTGGCCTGAATTTAAACCTGGAAGAACTGAAAAGCGGAATGGAAGCTGTGATTGACGGCTTTACAGGAGAGATGATTCTGGAGCCGACAGCGGAAGTAAAAGAAGAAGTGCAGAATAAGATTGCAGAGGAAGAAGAGAAGAGAAACTTACTTTTAGAATTAAAAGGAAAAGAAAATGTGACTCTCGGCGGCAAAAAAATCGAGATTTATGCCAATATCGGAAGCGCTTCCGACGTCGGATATGTGTTAGAGAATGACGCTGGAGGAATCGGACTCTTCCGAAGCGAATTCTTGTATATCGGAAGAAATGAACTTCCAAGCGAAGAAGAGCAGTTCCAGGCATACAAGCAGGTTGCTCAGAATATGGCCGGCAAGAAAGTGATTATCCGAACACTGGATATCGGCGCAGATAAGCAGGCGGATTACCTGAACCTTGGAAAAGAGGAGAATCCGGCGCTTGGTTACAGAGCGATTCGTATCTGTCTGTCTCAGCCGGACATCTTCAAGACACAGTTGAGAGCGCTTTTCAGAGCGTCCATGTACGGAAATCTCGCGATTATGTACCCGATGATTACTTCGGTGGAAGAAGTACAGAAAATCAAACGGATTGTAGCGGAAGTAAAGAAGGAACTTTACGAATGCGACATCCCATACAAAGATGTGGAAGAAGGAATTATGATTGAGACACCGGCGGCTGTCATGATTAGTGATGAACTTGCCGAGATGGTAGACTTTTTCAGTATTGGTACAAACGATTTGACACAGTATACACTGGCAATTGACCGTCAGAACGAGAAGCTGGATGCTTTCTACAAACCGCATCATAAAGCCGTATTGAAGATGATTCAGATGGTAGTGGACAATTCCCACAAAGCCGGAAAATGGACAGGAATCTGTGGAGAATTGGGAGCCGACACAGAGCTCACAGAGACATTCGTAAGAATGGGTGTGGACGAACTCTCCGTAGCTCCTTCTATGGTCTTGAAACTGAGAAAAATCATTCGGGAAATGGAATAAAAGAGGAGACAGATATGTTTGGTTCATTAAAAGAAAAATTAGGATTTGGTAAAAAAGCAGGCGAAGTGTTATATGCGCCGATTGAAGGAGAAACAGTAGAGCTTTCCAAAGTAAGCGACCCGACATTTGGTCAGGAGATTTTGGGAAAAGGGGTTGCGATTCTTCCTTCTGTTGGAAAAGTCTATGCGCCAATCGATGGAACAGTGGAGATGGTATTTGATACAAAACATGCCATTACAATGAGAACAGACAGCGGAATGGAAATTCTGATTCATGTAGGCTTGGATACTGTGACATTAAACGGGGCTCCGTTTACGGCACACGTTGCTGCCGGAGACAAAGTAAAAGCCGGAGATTTGATGTTAGAGTTTGACATCGAAGCGATTCAGGGCGCCGGATTAGAAATCATTTCTCCAATCATCATTTGTAATACGGCGGATTACAGCGAGATTCAGCCGGTTACCGGAAAAACGGTTACGACAAAAGATACAGTGATGACAGTTATCAAATAATATGATATTGAACCTTGCAATGCGAGGTTTTATATAAGAGAAGATGTAACATAAGAAATGGGAGAAAAGGAGGAAAAAATTATGAAATATCTTCAAAAATTAGGTAAAGCATTGATGCTTCCAGTAGCTTGCTTACCAATCTGTGGTATCCTCATGGGTATCGGATACTTTTTATGTCCTGCTACAATGCAGGGTGGTGACATTGCCGGTATGAAAGAAATCATCGGTATGTTCCTTGTAAAGGCCGGTGGAGCCTTAATCGACAACATGGCAATCTTATTTGCAATCGGTGTCGGTGTCGGTATGTCAGATGACAACGACGGTACTGGCGGACTTGCCGCTATGGTTTCCTGGTTAATGATGACAACACTTCTTTCAGAAGCAGTTGTAACAGTCATCAGACCTTCTGTTGTTGAAAATGCAAACTACTTACTTGCATTCCAGAAAATTGCGAACCCATTCATCGGTATCATCGCAGGTATCATCGGTTCCAGCTGCTACAATAAGTTCAAAGGTACAAAATTACCTTCATGGCTTGCATTCTTCAGTGGTAAACGTAGCGTAGCAATCGTTGCAGGCGTTGTTTCTATCGTAACATCCGCAGTATTATTATTCGTATGGCCAATCGTATTCAGTGGATTGATTTCTATTGGACAGGCAATCGTAAAATTAGGCGCTGTCGGAGCTGGTATCTATGCATTCTTGAACCGTCTGTTAATTCCGACTGGTTTACACCATGCATTGAACAACGTATTCTGGTTTGATACAATCGGACTTGGAGATTTAACAAACTTCTGGGCTGGTAAAACATCCGCTGATGTTACTTGGAGCCTAGGTATGTACATGTCAGGATTCTTCCCATGTATGATGTTCGGTGTTCCGGGTGCAGCTTTAGCTATGATTCACACAGCAAAACCAGGTAAGAAACAGGTAGCAATCGGTTTAGTTGCTTCAGCAGCTGTTTGTGCATTCCTTTGTGGTGTTACAGAGCCGTTCGAGTTCGGTTTCATGTTCCTTGCTCCGGCATTATATGTAGTTTACGCTTTGTTATACGGTATCTTCGTAGCAGTTACTACAGCATTAGGATTCCGCGCAGGATTCTCATTCTCAGCAGGTGCGACTGACTTATTCTTCTCATCTTCATTACCTGCTGCACAGAAGACATGGATGATTATTCCTTTAGGTATCGCTGCATTCGTTATCTTCTACGTAGTATTCCGTTTCGCTATCACAAAGTTTGACTTAAAAACTCCTGGTAGAGAAGACGATGATGTAGAAGCAGAGACAAAAGCAGTATTAGCAAACAACGACTTCACAGAAGTTGCAAGAATCATCTTAGAAGGTTTAGGTGGAAAAGAGAACATCACTTCTATCGATAACTGTATTACAAGACTTCGTCTTGAAATCAAAGACTACACATTAGTAGACGAGAAGAAAATCAAATCTGCAGGTGTTGCCGGCGTAGTTCGTCCTGGAAAAACAAGCGTACAGGTTATTATCGGAACACAGGTACAGCATGTAGCAGATGAATTCAAAGTATTATGTAAATAATTCCGAAATGGAACGTACATAGTGAAGGGGTAAGGAAATGCAATTTTGCATTTCCTTATTCTTTGTTACGCGTAGAAATTTCATTCGGAGTTCTATCATGAAAAAAGGAGAATCATTTATGGAACATATATTAGAATGCTGTGTGGATTCTGTAGAATCCGCATTGGCGGCACAGGCAGGAGGCGCAGACCGGTTAGAATTGTGCAGCGGTCTGGTGATTGGTGGAATTTCGCCGACAAAAGCGTTGTTTCAAAAAATACGCGAGCAAGTAAATCTTCCGATTCGTGTTTTGCTGCGTCCAAGATTCGGCGATTTTTGTTATAGCACATATGAACATGAGATTTTGAAGGAAGAAGTGAAGATGTTCCGCCGCTTGGGAGCAGATGGAGTTGTAATCGGAAGTCTGACTCCGGACGGAAGTCTTGATATCAGACAGATGGAGGAGCTTATGGAAGAAGCGCGGGAGATGAAAGTTACCTTACATCGGGCGTTTGATATGTGCAGAAATCCGATAGAGACGTTCGCACAAGTAAAAGAGCTTGGAATCGACACGATTCTGACATCCGGTCAGAAAAATCGAGCCGTCGAAGGGATGCCTCTTTTGAAAGAACTCGTGGAAAGAAGTCAGGGAGACGTGGAGATTCTCGTGGGAAGCGGAGTCGATGCTTCCGTCATAGAAACTTTGTATCAGAACACGAAAGCTTCTTCTTATCATATGTCAGGAAAGTGTGTAGAAGAAAGCCGGATGCAATACCGCAATCCGGATGTGAGCATGGGGCTTGCATCCATGAGTGAATATGAAATCTGGAAAACGAGCGAGGAGAAAGTCCGGGAAGCAAAACAGTGCCTTGTAAAGCTGTAGATAGAAAAAAGGTTATGAAATTTTCAGGAATCTATTCATCAGTATTTGACATTTCTTAGACAACTACTTATAATAAACAAGAAAAAGTTGTGGCACACAAGGAGGGAAACGTATGCGAGTAATCGGAGGGAGCGCAAAGCGTTTGCAATTGAAAACATTAGAAGGCTTTGACACGAGACCAACGACAGATAGAATCAAAGAGACGTTATTCAACATGATTTCACCCTATCTTTGTGATTCTGCATTTTTGGACCTCTTCGCGGGAAGCGGCGGAATCGGGATTGAAGCATTAAGCAGAGGAGCCAGAGAAGCGGTTTTTGTGGAGAAGAATCCGAAAGCAATGGAATGTATCCGTCAGAATCTGCAGTTTACCAGACTGGAAAAGCGTGCGGAGACATTGCAGATGGATGTGTTCACAGCACTCCACAGATTGGAAGGAACAAGATGTTTTGACTACATTTTTATGGACCCGCCATATAATCAGAAGCTGGAAAAGGAAGTACTCCTGTATCTGTCGGAATCGGAACTTCTGCATGAAGATACTGTGATTATTATAGAAGCATCGAAGGAAACGGATTTTTCTTATATCTCGGAATTCGGATTTTCCGAGATTAAGACGAAGGAATACAAGACCAATAAACATGTATTTATAGAAAGAGAGCGAGAAGACGTATGCTAAGAGCAATCTATCCGGGAAGTTTTGACCCTGTCACTCTGGGACACATGGATATTATCCGCCGTTCCAGCCATATTGTGGATGAACTAATTGTAGGAGTATTAAATAATAATGCAAAAACTCCGTTGTTTTCTGTGGAAGAACGTGTTAAAATGTTAAAAGAGGCGACAAAAGAACTGGAAAATGTACAGGTCATTCCATTTGAAGGTTTGCTGATTGATTTTGTAAGACAGATGGATGCGAAGCTTGTCATTCGTGGACTTCGGGCGATTACCGATTTTGAATATGAGCTTCAGATGGCTCAGACGAATCACAAACTGGCGCCCGATATCGAGACGACATTTCTGACGACGAGTCTCGAATATTCATTTTTGAGTTCCACTACAGTGAAGGAAATTGCCACGTTCGGAGGAGATATTTCGCAGTTTGTCCTTCCGGTTGTTATTGAGAATATAAAACAAAAAATAGAAATGAAGAATAAAAAAGGAGAGTAATACCCATGAGTAGCCGTATTGAACAGATTATTGAAGAAATTGAGGAGTACATCGATAGTTGTAAATTCCAGCCGCTTTCTACTACGAAGATTATTGTGAATAAAGAGCAGATGGACGAATTGCTTCGTGAACTTCGCATGAAGACACCGGATGAGATTAAACGTTACCAGAAGATTATTGCAAATAAAGATGCGATTCTCGCAGACGCACAGGCGAAAGCCGACAGCATGCTTGAGGAAGCACAGATTCATACGAACGAACTTGTAAGCGAGCATGAGATTATGCAACAGGCATATTCTCAGGCAAATGAAGTCGTAATGACAGCGACAGAGCAGGCTCAGGAGATTCTTGACAATGCTACAAGCGATGCGAACGATATCCGCATCGGCGCGATTCAGTATGCCAACGATATTTTAGCAAACGCTGAGAATATCATCGGTCATACATTAGACAGTTATACAACGAAGTATGATGGTCTTGTAAATTCTCTTCGTGAGTGCTATGAAGTCGTACGCACAAACCGTTCAGAACTTCAGATTCCTGAGAAGTCTGACAGAGGAGTAGAAGCCGAATTCGGTGGAGAGCAGGCTTAACAAACAGAAGAGATATAGCAGAATGCAAGTAAGCTGGTTACGATTGCCGTAATCAGCTTTTCTATTATGTATGGGAGGAGCGGAATTCCGGTGCCGTTCAACATGCATTTTGTCTGCGCGATGGCACAGATTCCTCCGAATGCGACGATTCCTAATATCATGCTATAACGAATCGGGAACAGAAGGCCGGAAGCAGATATCATCGAAACTCCGTTGGTAACTTCCAGGGAAGGAAGCAGAAGATGATTCCAGAATGCATTCTCAATCGGAACTCCTTTCAAAAGAGTTAACAGCACAGAAAACAGGATAATATACCCGCCTACTTTTGTGATGGTTTCGAAGCCGTTCATGATGGCCTCATCGAAAAGTTCAAAATGAAAGGAAACGCTTGTTTCCGAAACGGAGTGTTTCGGTGAAGCGCCGCCGGTTCGATTCTCTCTTTTTCGATAGAAGAATCGGAAGAGAAAGCTTAACAAAAAGGGCGGCAGAAGAAGGATGCAAAGGGAAGGAACGAGAAGAGAGTCTTCTCCTATCTTCTGAAGCACAACATAATTCATAAGAAACATGGGGCTTGTATTATTGCAAAAGGAGAGTAGATAAGAAGCTTCCTCCTTCTCGATTTTTCCGCTCTTCAAAAGGTCGGCGGTGACCTTGGCTCCCATCGGATAGCCACATAGGAATCCGCTGATGATAGCAAAGGTTCCGGAAGAACTTGTCTGGAATACAGGCGACAGAATCTGAGAGACAATTTGCGTTATATAGCGCATTGTGTTTGTCGCGACAAGGAGATTCGTGATAATAAGGAAAGGAAGGAGCGTCGGGAGGACAGTCTGAAACCATAGAAGAAGCCCTTCGCTCGCTCCTTGAAATGTCTCTGCTGGATTCGAAAGCATCATGAGAAAGAGCAGAATCAGCAGAAGCGGCATGCATGTTCTTTTCATAATCATTTTCCTTTCTTTGTATAATTTATAGAAAAATATATGTTTGCTCTTGATTTTTTATGTTCAATGTGCAACAATGTAAATAGAATTTTTTGACTAAGAGAGGGATTAGAAATGGCATTAGAAAATTACGAACCAAAAATTGTACTTCATTATTTTGAGGAGCTGACAAAGATTCCACATGGAACTTATGACTGTAAGAGAATCAGTGATTACTGCGTGGAATTTGCAAAAAGTCTTGGCTTGGAATATATTCAGGATGAAGCATACAACGTAATCATCAAGAAACCTGGTACACCGGGATATGAAGATTGCGAACCTGTGATTATTCAGGGACATTTGGACATGGTTTGTGAGAAGACACACGATTCAGCACACGATTTCAAAAACGATTCTCTGGAATTATATGTGGAAGACGGCAACATTCGTGCGAAAGACACATCACTCGGCGGAGACGACGGAATTGCGATTGCATATGCGATGGCAGTCCTTGCAAGCAATGATTTGGAACATCCTCCAATCGAAGCGCTCTTTACAACAGATGAAGAAGAAGGTATGGGCGGAGCGAATGCGCTTGATATGTCTGTATTAAAAGGACGTATGTTAATCAATATCGACTCAGAAGAAGAAGGAACGCTTGTAGTCGGATGTGAAGGCGGATACGAGAATCCGGTAACAGTTCCGGTTGAGAGAGAAGAGAAAAAGGGAACTGTTTTGACAGTCTCAATCAAAGGATTAAGAGGAGGACACTCCGGTATCGAGATTCACACACAGCGCGGGAATGCCAACAAGTTAATGGGAAGACTTCTTATGACTTTGGCAGCAAAAGGTGTGGACTACTCTCTTGTTGAAATCAATGGAGGTTCCAAACCGAACGTAATTGCACAGTCCGCAACTGCGAAAATCGTAGTAAATTGCCCTCATTGTGCAAAGAATGCATTGGAAATTATCGAAGCATACGCAGAAGATTTGAAAGTAGAATTCGGACAGGATGAACCGAATGTAACAGTGGAAGCCACAACAGAAGACGAGCAGACGGTTCAGGCTATGACAAAAGAAAGCACAAAGAAGATTACATTTTTCGTGACAGCAACACCGGACGGCGTACAGTGCAACAGTCGTGACATCGAAGGTCTTGTTGAGACATCACTGAACCTTGGAATCGTTTCTACAAGAGAAGATTCTGTATGGGCAGATTTCCGCGTAAGAAGTTCTGTACAGAGCAAAAAAGACGATATGAAAGTCGTACTTGCTATGTGGGCAGACTATCTCGGAGGAACAGCTTCCGTAGAGGCTGAATATCCGGCATGGGTATATAAAGCAGATTCCAAACTTCGCCCAATCATGGTAGATACATATGCAGAGCTGTTCGGACATGAACCAGCGGTGGCTACTATCCACGCAGGCCTTGAATGCGGACTCTTTGCCGGAAAATTAGAAGGTTTGGACAGCGTATCATTCGGACCGGCTATGGGACATGTACATTCTGTGAACGAATTCCTGAACATTGAATCCGTAGGACGTATGTGGGAGTATTTAAAAGCAGTATTGGAAAAATGCAAATAAGAGTTCCCCATTGACCGGGAATGAATCATAACATATGAAACATATAGTAATACAAAAAGGAGTTTTCTATGAGACGGAAATTAAAAGGAAACCTGCTCCTTCTTGTATTACTATTTTCTTTTTTTGACGCGCTTTCCATTCAGAAAATTCAGGAAAAAGGCGAGCTTTTAAGGCTTCATTCCGATATGGTTTCTAGTTCAAATTTTCGTGAACAGTCGCTGAATGAGTCTGTCATCGCGCAGATGGAGAAAACAGAGAATCCGGGGCTGATTGCTGCGCTGTATCTTCTGGAAAGCAAGTTTTCCTACGAACCGGTATCGAACCGGTGGAATGCTTCGCAAATTCGGTCTTTGAAGCAAAAATGGTCGGAAACGAAAGAGTGGCTTCCTTACGAGAAAGCATGCTATGCGGTTTGGAATGACCTGAAATATTTTCCGATACCGGAGTCTTCGGTTGATACCTCCCTTCAAGTCCTCTATAAAAACAGTTGGATGAATGAACGGACGTATGGAGGGAAGCGAGGACATGAAGGGACGGATGTGATGGCATCCAGGAATCAACCGGGACTCTATCCCGTTCTCAGCATGACGGATGGGAGGGTGACGAGCAAAGGATGGCTTGAAAAAGGTGGATGGAGGATTGGCGTCACCGCACCCGGCGGCGGATATTTCTACTATGCGCATTTAGATTCTTACGCTTCTCTGAATGTAGGAGATAGGGTGAAAGCAGGAGATTTGCTCGGATATATGGGAGACAGCGGCTATGGGAAAGAAGGCACAACAGGGCAGTTTCCCGTCCATCTCCATGTTGGAATTTATCTCTATGAAGGGGAAAAAGAAATCAGCATCAATCCATACTGGATACTAAAATATCTGGAAAAATATCGGTTAAAATACACATTCTCCTAGTGCAACAAACGAAGATATGCTATAATGAGGAGTAATGTGGAGGTTTAGAAGATGAATTTACCAGTTGCTTTTGAAGAAAAGATGAAGAAACTTCTGGGAGAAGAATTCCCGGATTATATCAAATGCTATGAAGAGCCGAGATTTTACGGACTTCGTGTGAATACAAAAAAAATTACCGTCGAAAAATTCCAGGAAATCTGCCCGTTTGACATTCGGCCGATTCCTTGGATTGAGAACGGATTTTATTATGATGGAGAGAAGGTACAGCCTGCCAAACATCCATATTATTTTGCAGGGTTGTACTATTTACAGGAACCAAGCGCTATGACTCCGGCGAATCGGATTCCGATTGAACCAGGCGACAAAGTGCTGGATGTTTGTGCCGCGCCCGGAGGAAAGGCGACGGAGCTTGGGGCAAAGCTAAGAGGGGAAGGCGTCCTCATTGCCAACGATATCAGCAACTCCAGGGCGAAAGGCTTGTTGAAGAATATTGAAGTGTTCGGAATCGGGAACGTACTCGTCTTAAGTGAGGAACCGGGAAAGATTGAGGATTATTTTCAAGGATATTTTGACAAAATCCTAATCGATGCGCCATGTTCCGGGGAAGGCATGTTCCGAAAAGATAAAAAAATGGTGAAAGCATGGGAAGAGCATGGCCCGGAATTTTTTGCGAAGATTCAACGCGGGATTGTGACGCAGGCGGCGAGAATGTTGAAACCGGGTGGAATGATTCTCTATTCTACCTGTACCTTTGACCCGTTGGAGAATGAAGGGACGATTGAGTATCTGTTGAAAGAGTATCCGGAATTTGTCATCAAAGATATTCTTCCGTATGAAGGCTTTGCTCAGGGGATTCCGGAAGTGACCGAATCGAAGTCCGAAGATTTCAGAAAAACCGTCCGCATCTGGCCGCATAAGATGCATGGGGAAGGACATTTCCTCGCACTTTTGCAGAAGGGTGAACCGGTAGAAGAGGAACAGAAGAAAATCAAATCTAAGCGCGCCAAGAAAATGCCGGAAGAATTGGAAACGTTTCTGCGTGACGTCACATGGGAAATCGATGCAAACCGTCTGGAAATTCATACGGAACGCGTCTATTACATGCCGGAGAACCTGCCGGATGTCAAAGGAATCCGTTTTCTTCGGACAGGACTGTATCTTGGAGACGTGAAGAAAAACCGGTTTGAACCGAGTCAGGCATTCGCCATGTGTCTGAAAAAAGAAGAGTACAGGCACACGATTTCCCTTCCTGTAGAGGATGAGCGTGTCGCAAAATATTTGAAAGGCGAGACCATCGAGGTGGACGACCTCGTTTCACCAAAGGAAAAAGGATGGCAGTTAATCTGCGTGGAAGAATATCCGCTTGGATGGGGGAAACTTGCCGGCGGTACACTAAAGAACAAATATTTACCGGGATGGAGATTGCAGTCATAATGATAAGACTTGATAAGTATTTATCTGAGATGGGACAAGGGACCCGCTCGGAGGTAAAAAAATATATCCGGCAGGGGAGCGTAACCGTAGATGGCGAAGTGGTGAGAAAGCCGGAAGAAAAGGTGGATGAAACGTGCCAAAGTGTCTGTGTCAACGGACGGAATATCGGATATGAACGATTCGAATATTACATGTTAAATAAACCACAAGGCGTCGTATCAGCAACGACAGACCGTCAGGATAAGACGGTGATTGATTTGATTGAAAGCAGAAAAAGAAAAGATTTATTTCCGGTGGGAAGGCTAGATAAGGATACGGAAGGACTTCTTCTGATTACCAATGATGGAGAATTAGCTCACCGCTTACTCTCACCGAGTCATCATGTGGATAAGGTATATTATGCCAAAGTCGACGGAAGAGTCACCGGTGAGACCGTACGGCAGTTTCAGGAAGGACTGGACATTGGGAAGGGAGAGTTTGCAAAGCCTTCCCGGTTAAAAGTGCTTCTCGAAGATGCGGTTTCAGAGATAGAACTTACGATACAGGAAGGGAAGTTCCATCAGGTAAAGCGGATGTTCCATGCAGTCGGGATGGAAGTCCTCTATCTGAAGCGGCTTTCCATGGGAACGCTTGTATTGGATGCAGAATTGAAACCGGGAGAATATCGGGCGTTAAGCGAAGAAGAGGTAGAACGATTATGCTAGAGAAGATAAAAGCAGCAATTTTTGATTTGGATGGAACCTTAGCGGATTCTATGTGGGTCTGGACTTCGGTGGACCATGATTATATTCAGAAATATGACCTGGTCGTACCGGAAGGATTTTATGACGCGATTGAGGGAATGAGCTTCACAGAGACGGCGCAGCATTTCCTTCGGGTATTTCCGCAGATTACATTGAGTCTGGAAGAATTGAAAAGTGAATGGATTGCCATGGCGGAAGACAAATATTTCCATGAAGTGAAGATGAAAAAAGGTCTGGAGGCTTTTCTTGCGGAGCTCAAACGCCGGGGTATCCGAACCGGAATCGCAACGAGCAACAGCCGCGTATTGGCCGAAGGCTTTCTGGAATCCCATGGTATTCGGAAGTATTTTGATACTGTATGGACTTCCTGTGACGTAAAAGCCGGAAAACCAGCGCCGGACGTCTATCTGAAAGTGGCGGAAGAACTGCAAGTGAACCCGGAAGACTGTCTTGTGTTTGAGGACGTTCCGATGGGGATTCTGGCAGGGAAAAATGCGGGCATGAAGGTGTGCGCCATCGAAGATGCATTTTCCGCCCATCAAAGAGAGAAGAAACGTGAGTTGGCAGACTATTATATCTGCGACTATGATGATATGATGACAAACAACTATGAGGTATTATAAATGCAGCAAGGATTTTTACCGATTACAAGAGAAGAGATGTTGGAGAGAGGATGGGAACAGGTCGATTTTGTCTACGTATCCGGAGATGCGTACGTAGACCATCCTTCCTTCGGACATGCGATTATTACAAGAGTATTGGAAGCCAACGGCTATAAAATCGGAATGATTTGCCAGCCGGACTGGAAAAACAAAGAAAGCATTACGACGTTTGGCGAGCCGAGACTCGGATTCCTCGTTTCCAGCGGAAATATGGACTCGATGGTGAACCATTATTCCGTATCGAAAAAGAGAAGAAAAACAGACGCGTATACACCGGGAGGCGTGATGGGAAAACGTCCGGATTATGCCGCCATTGTATACAGCAATCTGATTCGGCAGGTTTATAAGAAAACGCCGATTATCTTAGGCGGAATCGAAGCGAGCCTGAGAAGACTTGCTCACTATGATTATTGGAGCAATCACCTGAAGCGCTCCATTCTTCTGGATTCCGGGGCGGATTTGATTTCCTACGGAATGGGAGAACGTTCGATTGTGGAGATTGCCGACGCGTTGAACGCAGGAATCGATGTGGCAGATATTACTTACATTGACGGAACCGTATGTAAGGTGAAGAACCTGGACAGCGTCTACGATGCGATTGTGTTGGAGTCTTACGCAGATTTAAAAGAAGATAAATTAAACTATGCGAAAAGTTTTTATACACAATATTGCAATACGGACCCGTTTACCGCGAAGCGTTTGGTGGAGCCATATTCGGAACATCTGTATGTCGTACAGAACCCGCCGTCAAAACCGCTAAGCCAATCGGAGATGGACCGGGTTTACAGTTATCCGTATATGCGGACGTACCATCCGTCTTACGAGGAGGCAGGCGGTGTTCCTGCCATCGAAGAAGTCAAATACAGTCTGATTAGCAATCGCGGTTGTTTTGGCGCCTGCAGTTTCTGTGCGCTGACATTCCATCAAGGCCGTATCATTCAGACAAGAAGCCACGAATCGCTGATTGAAGAAGCGAAAAAATTCATATGGGACAAAGACTTCAAAGGATACATTCACGATGTGGGAGGTCCGACTGCCAATTTCCGGGCGCCTGCCTGTGAGAAACAGTTGACCCATGGGGCATGCAAATACAAACAGTGTCTCTTCCCGAAGCCATGTAAGAATCTGGTTGCGGACCACAAAGATTATCTGAAGCTTTTGCGGAAGCTGCGGGAACTTCCGAATGTGAAGAAAGTGTTTATCCGTTCGGGAATCCGTTTTGATTATCTGATGGCGGATAAGGACGACACATTCTTCCGGGAGCTTTGCGAATACCATGTAAGCGGTCAGTTAAAAGTAGCGCCGGAACACGTATCCGATGCAGTTCTTTCCAAGATGGGCAAGCCGGAAAACGGTGTCTATCAGGAATTTTGTAAAAAATATAAACGAATCAACGAGCAGCTAGGCAAGAAACAGTTCCTTGTTCCGTATCTCATGTCTTCCCACCCGGGCTCTACCTTAAAAGAAGCGGTTGAGCTTGCAGAGTATTTAAGAGATTTGGGATACATGCCGGAACAGGTGCAGGATTTCTACCCGACACCGTCTACGATTTCTACCTGTATGTATTATACCGGAGTGGACCCAAGGACGATGGAGCCGGTGTATGTTCCGGTCAATCCGCATGAGAAAGCGATGCAGCGCGCATTGATTCAATATCGGAATCCGAAAAACTATGACTTAGTACTCGAGGCGTTAAAAAAAGCAGACCGCATGGACCTTGTCGGTTTCGATAAGAAGTGTCTCATTCGCCCAAGAAATATGGGAGCAGGGAAACCGAAAAATGGAAATCATTGGGATGAGAAATCAAAAGATACAAAAGGGAAGGACAACAAAGGAAAGAAGAAAAAAGCAATTCGCAATGTCCACAAAAAGAAAAGCAGATAAAGGAGCGCGATAGCCGATGCAAATAACGAAGGGAAAAGCGGGATACATCCGACAGAAGAAAAAAAGAGAGCTTCTGAAAACAATATTAGAATTTGGGATTGTCATCGCTCTTTTTATCACCGGATATGTCACAACGAAAACACGATTGAATCTTTTAACTCTCGTTGCAGTGCTTGGATGCCTTCCGGCATCCAAGGCAATGGTCGGATGGCTGATGTTGATTCCACAAAAATCATTGGAACAAGAGAAGGTAAAAGAAATCGAAGAAAACGGCGGGAATCTGACGAAGGCATACGATATGATTCTGACAAGCTATGAGCATGTCATGCCGATAAACAGCCTTGCCATTGTGGGAAATACGGTATGCGGCTATACCGACTGCGAGAAGATGCCGACGGCATACGCAGAACAATATATCCGGAAAACATTGGCAAACAATTATTATGAGAAAGTGTCAGTGAAGATTTTCAAAGACTATCAGGCGTATCTATCACGCTTGGAGGGGATGAACGCGCTGACAGATAAAGAGCAGGAGAATCGGGAGCAGGAAGAAGGCATCTTACATGTCATTCTTACGCTCTCTATGTAAAGGATAGAATCATGCAGGAAATCAAAGTAACAGCAAACGAAGCCGGACAACGATTGGATAAACTTCTGGCAAAATATTTGAATGAAGCTCCAAAAAGCTTCCTTTATAAGATGCTTCGGAAGAAGAACATTGTCCTGAATGGGAAGAAGGCAACGGGAAATGAGAAACTGGTGTCCGGAGATTCTGTAAAATTATTTTTGGCAGACGATACAATTGCAAAATTTTCAAAATCTATTGTCCGAAAAACAAACGGAAAACTGGATATTTTATATGAAGATTCCGACATTCTGATTATCAACAAACCGGTAGGAATGCTTTCACAAAAGGCAGAGGCAAAAGATGTTTCCGTCGTAGAGCATCTCATTACATACCTTCTGGAAAGCGGACAGATGACAGAAGAGAATTTAAGAAGTTTTAAGCCTTCCATCTGCAATCGTCTGGACCGGAATACGAGCGGACTTCTCGTATGTGGCAAGAGTCTCTTCGGACTTCAGAAAATGGCAGAAATGTTTCGGGAACGAAGCATGAAAAAATTCTATCGTTGTATCGTAGACGGAGAAATCAAAGAATCACAGTATATCAAAGGCTTCCTAAAAAAAGAGGAAGACTCGAACCGGGTTATCATCAGAGACGAAGCCTTTCCTGAAAGTCAGCCAATCGAGACCGAATATCGCCCAATCGAAACGCTGCGCTGCGGAACATTGTTAGAAGTACATCTGATTACTGGACGAACGCATCAGATACGCGCACATCTTGCATCAATCGGGCACCCAATCGCAGGAGACTACAAATATGGGGCAAAAAAAGTGAATCAATATTATAGCGAAAATTATGGGTTAAAATCCCAGCTTCTTCACGCCTACCGTCTGGAGATGCCGGAAAAAGTAGAAGGATTGCCGCAATTATCCGGGAAAATCTTTGAAGCTTCACTTCCGAAAAGGTTCCGGGAAATTCTGGAAAGCGAACGAAGCAAGTCATGAGCACCTGGAATTCCAGAGGACTTCGCGGCTCCACGTTAGAAGACCTCATCAATCGGACAAACGAACGATATCGGGAAAAAGGATTGGCGTTGATTCAGAAAATCCCGACTCCAATCACGCCGGTTCGTATTGATAAAGAACACCGTCATATTACATTGGCATATTTTGACCAGCAAAGTACGGTAGACTACATTGGAGCAGTACAGGGAATCCCCGTATGCTTTGATGCGAAAGAATGCAGTGTGAATACCTTTCCGTTACAAAATATTCATGAACATCAGGTAGAGTTCATGAATCTGTTTGAAAAACAAGGGGGAATTTCTTTTCTATTGATTCACTACAACACAAAAGGGGTATTGTATTATATGCGTATCCAGGAACTTAATGTTTTCTGGGAAAGAGCGAAAAAAGGCGGCAGAAAAAGTTTTCGTTTTGAGGAATTGAATGAAGACTTTTTTATGGAGCTTACAAAAGGAATCTATGTACCGTACCTGGATATGGTACAGAAAGATTTAGACTTGAGGGAAGAATAAATAGGAGAATAAAAAATGAGTTATAAAAGATTAATTCCTTGCATTTTTATCGAGCAGGGGAAGGCAGTAAAATGGTTTCAAAATCCGGAAATTGTCGCGGAAAATCCGGTGGAACTCGCCAAATACTATAATGACCATGGGGCAGATGAACTGATTGTGTTTGACTTGTCCTCTACAGACGATGACCATGAAGAAGCAATCCATATGTTAAGACAAATCAATCGGACAATTCATATTCCGATGACTGCAGGCGGAAATATCAAATGTCTGGAGGACGTGAAAAAGATTCTATATGCAGGTGCGAAGCGCGCACTTATCAATCTTTCCAAAGCGGATATGCCGGAGCTTCTCGTGAAGGTATCAAAAAAATTCGGAAAAGAAAACATCGCAGTATCATTGAATGATTTTGACGCCTTATTTAAGCAGCAGCGTCTCATTGAAGAATATGCAAGCAGTCTTATCTTTATGCATCGTCTGGACTTAAATTCTGTAATGAATGTAACGGACATTCCTTCGATTATTGTGACTGATACGGAACAGGAAGAGGAACTTTTGAAAATTTTAAAATGTCCTGGTGTAAAAGGATTATCCGGACGTTATGTCAACCGGATGGACATTGACTTTGCAGCGTTTAAAGAGAAATGTCTGCATGAAGATATTCAGATGGCATCCTTTGAAAGTCTGCTTCCGTTTTCTTCGTTTAAAAAAGATGAAGACGGATTAATTCCGGTTATCACACAGGATTATAAAACAGGAGAGGTTCTGATGCTGTCCCACATGGATGAGGAGGCATTTGAAAATACCATCCGTACCGGAAAAATGACATATTATAGTAAAAGTAAACATATGCGATGGGTGAAAGGAGAAGTATCCGGAAATTATCAATACATCAAAGCTTTGAATATTGATTGTGAACGGGGAACTCTTCTCGCAAAAGTGAAACAAACAGGAAGCCTTTGCGGAAAAGGAAATGAAAGTTGCTTCCATACTTCACTGTTCGAAATGGATTACCGTGAAAATAATTCTCTTCGTATCTTTGAAAAAGTCTACGAGACGATTCTTGACAGAAAAAAGAATCCGAAAGAAGGCTCTTATACCAATTATCTCTTTGATAAGGGAATCGATAAAATCTTGAAAAAGGTAGGAGAAGAGGCGACAGAGATTGTGATTGCCGCCAAAAATCCAAACCCGGAAGAAGTAAAATATGAGATTACGGATTTTCTGTATCATCTGATGGTTCTGATGGCAGAACGCGGAGTGACATGGGAGGATATTATTCAAGAATTGGAAGAACGATAAAAGGGATTCTTTTTTATAAGTGCATATTGTATTAAAAAGGGACATATATTCTAGTAGGAATGAATGTCCTTTTTGTGTAGAAAAGAGGAATGTATATGAATCAAACGGAAAAACGAAGACAGGAATTATTAGAACAAACACGAAAAATCTACCGCAATTCTAACAGTACCCCTGCCATTCATCCAAGATATCGTGCTGCTTACACAAGTATCTATGGTGAGGACGAGGAGGAAAAGCAAACAACCGGATTGGGATTCCGATTTTTCCTTGCACTTATGTTATTGATAGGATTTGTTGCAATTGACCAGAGCGGAGAGAAGATAGCGACAGTAGACAGTCAATGGATTGAAAAAAAGATTATAGAAGATATGGATTTTGAAGAAGTATGGCAACGATTTTAGAAAGAAACTTCGAGAATAACATCTCGAGGTTTCTTTTTTACTGTATTTTTCTAAAAACAATTTACTGAATATTAACATAATTTAACTGAGGCTTAACGAAAATAAAAAGAAATATTTTACACAATACTTTTAAAATATCAAATATGGAAATTCTTCAAAAGAAATACAAAAGGAGGAACATATGAAATATAAATATTTATGGTTTGATTTAGGAATGACATTAGTGGAAACGTCTAGAAGTATATATTATCAAAATGTTTTGCAAAAATTTGAAATTGCAAAAACAGAAGAAGAAATTAAAAAAGCATATCATATTACCGACAAAATTTTTATGAGAGAATATCCGCATGTTATTAGCCAAAAGTCAGAAGAATTTCTTCCATGGTATTTAGGGGTGCTCAACTATAAACTTGGCGTACAATTGAATATTTTCGACTGTTATGATCTATTAAAAGAACAGAAGAGAATCGAAGAGGAGCCATGGCATTGCATTCCGCATGTAAAAGAAACTTTGGATCTTCTTAAGCAAAAAGGATTTCATCTAGGGCTAATCAGTAATTGGGATTCTACTTGTAGAAAAGTATTAAAAGATAATGGATTAGATCAATGGTTAGAAAGAATCATAATCTCTTCTGAAGTTGGAATAGAAAAACCTGATTCGAGAATTTTCACATCTGCACTGCAATGCTCAGGGGCAACAAGTGATTGTTCGTTATACATCGGAGACAATTATTATGATGATGTAATTGGAGCTTCTAAAGTAGGGATGGATAGTGTTCTTGTAAATCCATATGGCAGTCTCGGAATAGAAGAAATTAAAGGTGTAAAAATAATTCCTGATATTTCCAAACTTCAAGAATTATTAGAGAGTGGAGAAAACTCATGAAAATCACAATCATCGGGTGTCGAGGAGCTTATCCGGAACAGAATCAAGCAACTTCAGGATATTTAATAGAAACTTCTAAAACAAAAGTATTATTAGATTGTGGAAGTGGCGTGTTATCAAAAGTTCAAAAATATATATTGTTAGAAAATTTAGATGGAGTTATTTTTTCGCATTATCATTTTGATCATTGTGCTGATTTAGGTTGTTTACAATATGCAACAATGATTTTAATGCAGCTTGGAAACCGTTTAAAACCTTTAGTTTTATATGGCCCAGGGAAAGAAGAGCAACTAACTTATGGAGAATATTGTATTGGAAAAAGCTATTTGCATACGAAGCATTTTCAAATAGGTGATTTGATTTTTACAAATCAAAAAAATGTGCATGATGTGCCGTCATATGCGTTACGAGTAGAAGATTTTTATAGGAATAGCATCGTCTATTCAGGTGATACAGGATTCTATACAGAATTAGCAAAGATTGCTCAAAACGCAGATTTGTTTTTGTGTGAAAGTTCTTTGTATCAAGAACAAAAGGGAAAAATTGAGGGACATTTATGCTCAACAGAAGCCGGAAAGCTTGCAGAACAAGCTCAAGTAAAGCAGCTTTGTCTTACACATTTTCCACATTATGGGAAAATAGAACAGCTTCTGAACGAGGCAAAACAAGAATATACAGGAAAAATTGTATGTGCAGAAGAAGATTTAGTATTTCAATTTGAAATTAAGGAGGAATAAAATGAAATCAAAACAATTTTCTAGAATTTTAGCAGTAACTATGGCAGGAATAATTACGATATCAGCTGTTGGGTGTTCTTCCCAAGGAAATAACACAAACTCAGATAAAAAAAAGGAAAAAGAATCTATAGTAAAAATGGCAGTAAGTTCTGAACCAGATAATTTAAATCCTATGATGTCTTCTGCAACAGATACGCAGGCAATGATGATGAATGTGTATGAAGGTCTTTTAACCTTTGATAAAAATGGAAATTTTCTCCCGGCACTTGCGGAAAGTTATGATATTAAAGATGGCGGAAAAACATATGATTTTAAATTGAAAAAAGATATTGAATTTCACAATGGAGATAAATTTGATTCCGGCGATGTGAAATATACATATGAAACTTTAGCTGGTTTAAATGGAAAAGAACCTTTGAATGAGACTTTAGCAAATGAATTGATTGCTGTAGAAACGCCAGATAAGAATCATGTTCAATTAAAATTGAATCAGGTAGATGCGGGATTCTTATCAAAATGTACAATTTCTATTCAAGATGAAGAATATACAAATGACAGTGAAAAACCAATTGGAACAGGTCCATATAAATTCAAAGAATATGTACAAGGACAGAAGTTAATTTTAGAAAAGAATAAAAATTATAAAACATTAAAAGAAAGGACACCAGAAATCGATCGAGTAGAGTTCAAAATTATGACGGATAGCAATGCTGTATTAATGGCTTTACAATCTGGTGATTTAGATATCGCTTCTGTAGAGCCAAGAAACATGAAGTCTTTAGAGAGTGATTTTAATTCTATAGAAGGGCCACAGAATATGGTACAAATTTTCGCGTTAAATAACAGCATTGAACCTTTCAATAAATTAGAAGTTCGTCAAGCCATTAATTATGCGGTAAATAAAAAAGAAATTATTGATACAGTTATGCAAGGACATGGAACACAGTTGGAAAGTTTCTTAAGTCCAAGTATGAAAAATTATTATAATGATGATATTAAAAGTTACAATACCAATATTGAAAAAGCCAAAGAACTTCTTGCAAAAGCAGGCTATCCAAATGGATTCCAGATGACGATTACCGTGCCGTCCAATTATCAAGCACATGTAGATACAGCACAAATGTTAAAAGATCAACTTGCAAAAGTTGGAATTAAAGTTGATATTCAATTGATTGAATGGGCACAATGGTTAGATACTGTATATTCAAAAGCAGAATATGAGGCTACCGTAATCGGACATAGTGGGAAATTAGATCCACAAGACTTTTTGAACAGATTTACAACAACGTACGCAAAGAATTATTTTAAATACTCTAACCCAGAATACGATCAAAAAATTATAGAAGCAGCGTCCATCACAAATGAAACAAACCGTGCTGAAATTTACAAAGAATGTCAACAAATGCTTGCAGATGATGCAGCGAGTGTCTTTATTCAAGATCCAAGTATTCATTATGCTGTTAGAAAAAATATTGAAGGAATGCAGATCTATCCGGTTACTTTCTTTGATATGGGAAGTTTAAGAATTACAGAATAGATAGGAGGAAGCAATCGTGAGATATGCAATAAGAAAAGCTGGTTCCTTTGTAATAACACTAATCTTAGTATCAATATTGACTTTTGGAATATTTCAAATTCTTCCGGGTAATCCCGTAGATATTATTCTGGGAGTAGATGCCGATCCTATGCAGGCCGCAGCTTTAACAAAAGAATTAGGATTAGATGAACCAGTAGTGAATCGCTATATAAACTGGATGAAGGGTGCGATTATAGGTGACTTAGGAGAATCCATTCGGTATCAAGTACCAGTAGGTGAGCTTTTAAAAAGCAGCCTACCGGTTACTGTATCCTTGTCAGTATTATCCATTCTTTTCACAATTATTTTTTCTGTTCCTATTGCCATATTTTTAGCAAGTCATTATCAGAAAAATTCAGCAATGGCAATGTCGGCTATTACACAATTAGGAGTCGCAATTCCTTCCTTTTGGATAGGAATTCTATTCATTTTAATTTTTGCAGTAAAATTGCATATTCTTCCGTCTGGTGATTACGTACCATTTTCAGAGAATCCAACAGAATGGCTGAAGGCACTAATTCTCCCATCATGCTCTATTGCAGTAGGAACAACAGCTACAATCATTCGTTATTTAAAGAATACGATTTTAGATCAAATGCAATTTGACTATGTTAGAACAGCAATCAGTAAAGGATTAGAGAAAAAACAAGTATTATTTCACCATGTTTTGAAAAATGCACTATTGCCATCCATTACTATTTTGGGGATGATGATTGTTGATGTTCTTGGAGGAAGCGTTATTATAGAAAATGTATTTAATCTTCCCGGAATTGGAAATTTGTTGACTTCTGGAGTGGGAAATCGAGATTTTCCATTGGTACAAGGAATTGTGTTTTACCTTGCAATCACAGTTTTGGTAATTAATTTATTCGTAGATTTACTTTATATGGTAATTGATCCGAGAATTCGAGTAAGTAGGTGATAAGGAAATGAAAAAATATTTTAAAAATAAAAATTTTTGTATAGGTTTTATACTGGTAGCCTTCCTATTCCTATTGATGCTTGTTAGTTTGTTTTACACCCCATATCCACCAGATAAAATGGACACAACGCACGTGTTTGAAGGGATATCTTCTAAACATTTACTCGGGACCGACAATTTTGGAAGGGATATTTTAAGCAGACTAATGGTTGGCTCTCAAACTGCATTTTTCGTAGGAATCGGAACCGTTGTAATTGGCTTGTCAATAGGTCTTGTGTTGGGGGCGATAGCAGGGTACTTTGGTGGCTGGTTAGATGAAATCGTAATGAGATTAATGGATGCTAAAATGACATTTCCAGGAATTATTCTTGCTTTGGTATTGATTACTGTCTTTGGAAGCGGTGCTTTACATACAACAGTTGCGCTTGGTATTATGTCTATTCCAAAATTTTGTCGTGTGAGTAGAAGTGGATTTATACAGATGAAACAATTAGAATATGTAAAAGCTGCAAAAGCAAGAGGTTCTTCTGATATTCGTATTATGACATTACATATTTTACCGAATATTATGTCATCTTTAATTGTAACAACTGTACTAGGATTTTCTGGAGCAGTTCTTTCGGAAGCTGGACTGAGTTATCTTGGTTTAGGAATTCAACCACCTGCTGCAAGTTGGGGGAAAATGTTATATGAAGCGCAAGCCTATATGATGACTAACCCATTATATGCAGTGATACCGGGGGTTATGATTACTTTAATGGTATTAGGCTTTAATCTGTTAGGTGATGGATTACGAGATTTAACAGATCACCAAAAAAATTAAATCAAAAGAAATCTTTCAATATTTATATATTTGTAAATAGGAGAAAACAATGAGTGGAGAACAAAATAGATTGACAGTAAAAAATTTATCTGTGGAAATTCAAGTAGGAGCACAAAAATACCATGTATTGAAACAAATAGATTTTACAATCAAGGCAGGTGAGATATTGGGATTGGTAGGAGAATCTGGATGCGGGAAAAGTATGACATCTTTGGCAATTATGGGTCTTCTTCCTTCAATTGCCCACATTTTTGAAGGAGAAATTCAGTTAGATAACAAATCTTTGATACCATTGAAAGAAAAAGAAAAGTGTAGCATCCGAGGTTCGGAAATTGCCATGATTTTTCAAGAACCTATGAGTGCATTAAATCCATTAATTTCCGTAGGGCATCAAATAGAAGAGGGGTATCGTATTCATCATAAAAATGTTTCTGCAGAAGAATCAAAAAAAGTAACATTGGATATGATGAAAAAAGTAGGCCTTTCTGATGCAGAACGCTTATATAAAGAGTATCCTCATCAACTATCAGGTGGTATGAAACAAAGAGTTGTGATTGCTATGGCAATTATCAACCATCCGAAATTGTTGATTGCAGATGAGCCGACTACTGCATTGGATGTAACAATTCAAGCACAGATTTTAGAACTCTTAAAAGAATTAAATCAAGAATATGGATGTTCTATTTTATTTATTTCCCATGATTTAGGAGTAGTTCGTTCTATTTGTGATCGAATTGCAGTTATGTATGCAGGACAAATTGTTGAGCAAGGAAAAACGGATGAAATACTACAAACTCCCTGGCATTGGTACACAAAAGGATTGCTTGCTTCTCTAGCAAAAGCTGATAGAAAAGGAATAGAGCTATACAGTATCCCAGGATACGTTGAGCCATTAGAAAAACGGAAAGAAAATGAATGCCCTTTTGTAAAGCGATGTGTAAAAGCACAAAAAAAGTGTCATGAACAATGCCCTCAAATTCAAAGAAAAGGAAATAGAGAAATCAGATGTTTTTATGAAGGAGTTGAATGACATGGAAAATACACAAATATTAATAGAAACAAAAAATCTTTCAAAGGATTATCCGGTAAAAACAAACAGTCTATTTTATACCGGACAGTATGTACATGCTGTAGACACATTAAACTTAAAAATTTCAAAAGGAATTACTTTCGGTTTAGTTGGAGAATCTGGATGTGGAAAATCTACTACAGGTCAGATGCTAGCTCAAATCATTCCTCCAACTAAAGGACAAGTCCTATATCATGGAACAGATATTGCAAATATGAAAAAGTCCGATCAAAAAAAACTTAAAAAAAATATTCAAATAATATTTCAGGATCCATACGCATCCTTGAATCCGCGTAAAAAAATTGGATGGACTTTAGAAGAACCTTTAATAAATTGTACAAAATTAAGCCGAGAGGAACGTCTCAAAAAAGTGGAAACAATTTTAAAAGAAGTGGGATTGGATAAAAGCTACAAAGAAAAATATCCAAACGAATTAAGCGGCGGACAACGTCAAAGAGTTAGCATTGCTGCCGCACTTATTCTAGAACCGGAATTTATCATTGCAGATGAAGCAGTATCGGCATTAGATGTATCTGTACAAGCTCAAATATTAAATCTTTTAAAAAGGTTACAAAAAGAACGAGAGCTTACTTATTTATTTATTTCTCATGATTTGCATGTAGTTCAATATATGAGTGATGAAATTGGAGTGATGTATTTGGGACATTTAGTAGAAATTGGAAAATCAGAAGAAATATATCATCATCCAGCGCATCCTTATACTCAAGCATTACTATCTGCTGTGCCTCAAGTAGAAGGAGAAGTACAAAAACGAATTGTACTTACCGGTGAAGTACCGAATCCTATTCATATTCCAAAGGGATGTCCGTTTCATACAAGATGTAAAGAGGCAGAACTTTATTGTAAAGAAGAAATGCCTAAAATGAAAGAAATAGGAGAGGGACATTATATATATTGTCATAAAGGAGGAATGTATTAAATGAAATTAGGTGTGATATCAGATATTCATTTAGATATCAATGAACAATATCCAATTATAGAATTATTGAAAGAAGAAATCGAGAGAAGAGAATTAGAAGGAATTGTACTGGCTGGAGACATTGCAAATGGCCCGGAAAAAACGATTCCTTATCTGGAAAAGATGAGAAGTTGTTTTTCCGTTCCATTATGGTTTGTCCCTGGCAATCATGACATGTGGGATGTAAACAAAACTTTTGAAAATAGCTGGAAAATTTATTATGCTTATGAAAATGAAGAAGGATGTCTGTGTAATCATCCTGTAACTATAGGAAGCAGTGTTTTGATTGGAAATATTGGTTGGTACGATTATTCTTTTGGAGAAACAAAATACACTTTTTCTGATTTTAAAAAGAAAACATATCATGATAGAATGTGGCAAGATAGTATTTATATGCATTGGGAAGAAGAAGATCAGGATTTAGCTGAAAATTTACGGACAGAATTAAAACATTTTATCACTGCTAATCAAGGCAAAAGAATCGTTTCCGTAACACATATGATTGGAATCCCTGAATTAAAAGTACCTTTGAGTCGAAAAGATTGGGATTATTTTAATGCATTTTTAGGGAGTAAGAAATTAGGCGAAATGTATGAAAAAGAAGGAGTGTCTACTGCAATCATGGGACATGTTCATTATCGTACTCGATTACAAAAAAATAATGTAGATTATGTGTGTGCGTGTTTAAATTATCATACGGAATGGGAGACCAAAAATCCCCAAAAAGAAATTTCTCAAGCATTACAAGAAATTATCTTATAAATATATTAATTATTATGATAGTGCAATTGAATTATATGAAAAAAGCGGTTAATCTTATAAATTAATCGCTTTTTCCGTATAATTTAATAATTTTAATGATAAAGACATTGCTCTTAACGGAATTATAGTATAGTATAGAGATACGTTTATAATTTGAAGGGATGGATGCAAATGGCAATTACAGTAAAAGATGTGTTGGAGATTGCGCAATCAAAAGGATGCATTCTTGCAGCCGGAGGTGAAAGACTGAATAAAGTAGTACGTTATGTAGATTGTATGGAAATTCCCAATATGGAAGCATGGATGCGCCCTAATGTTCTTTATATTACAACCGGATATGCATATAGTGGAACAAAAGAAGAAATTTTATCATTGATTATAAGCTTGAATAATGCGAAGGCAGCCGCATTGGCAATAAAGTCTCGTTTTATCGTACAATATCTGGATGAAGTATTGGAACTTGCAAAGCAATATCAATTTCCGATTATTATTATGCCGGAAGAACTTGCCTTTATAGAATTAAATTATGCAATCATGGAGGCGCTTGTAAAATCACATAGTAATAATTCAGTAAAATCACACCTTGAAAAATATAACTTTCGGGAATTGAATCGAAAACTCTTTGTAGATTTTATTGGTGTTAGAATATAAATAGTACAAGTCAAAATGAGAATTCCTTATAAGAAAAAT
>OFMK01000516.1_pt1 | contig 40428 bp, 49 predicted proteins | sample 1541781 | NCBI WGS metagenome assembly OFMK01 (sample SAMN04209250, study PRJEB22552) | human gut metagenome | biome: gut; material: feces | host: Homo sapiens | place: USA: Oklahoma
TGCACGCGGGAGGTGTCCGGCGCAAGGCCGCCGGAAATGGGCATGAAAAAACCACCGCCCGCGGGTGGTGGTTCAGCCAAACGCTTTTTTCTCGTCTTCTTCCGTCCAGAGGCCGGCGCGTTTCAGCATACGCACTGCGGCACTCGCACGTTCCCGAGCAGGGTCTCCGGGACAATCCAAATAGTTATAGTGCTCATCATCATCCCGGTACGGCTTCGCAGCAAAAGCCAATTCTCGCCACTCCCGAATTTCTTTTTCAGTTAAAGTGAAGCCCATACTTTTCATCCCTCCCCGTATGAAGAACGATATGTGACTTCAACGATTTCAGATGGAGTGATTTCGAACAGTTCGCAATCTCCACCCGGAGGCCCGGGAAGCTCAACATAGTATGCTTCTCCGCCATTGAAGATTTCCATAATCACCACTTCTCGGCCATCTTTCAATCGGACAACATCAAATTCATGGATTTCCATTTAGGCAACTCCATTTCCATCCGGCCTGAACAGATCATAGAATATTACTCCCAGTCTGTATAGTGGCGGCAACACTCACATTGAAGCTGCGCCTCCTCTATCCCACACGGCAATCGGTCTGTTTCAGGAAGAGGAAGTTCACCGATGTTGGAAATCTCATAGCATAAGGCCTCATCAATTTTACGATCATATATGGGGCAATACCATTCCCGCAGACTGTTGTCAGAAACCTTAAAATCCATGTTTTTTACCACATCATTTCAGCCTGCACTTTCCTTATGGAAAGCGGCACTTAAAAGGAAGAGGAGCCGCATTTCTGCCCCCCCTTATCAGAACGGTGTTTGGCAGGCGTACCCTTCTCCTGCATCTCTCAGGGCATATGCCCTTGTCATTACCATCGGCGTGTGGTCGGTACGAAATCTACCACCTCAAACACTATCCTATGCAGATTATACCATCCACGCCAGTATTCTACAACTTTTGCAGGCATGAAAAAACCACGGTGCAAATGCATCGTGGTTTTATAGGTTATTGCTATTAGTAGATTACATCATCATCCGGCGGTTCGATTTCTTTCCCTGTTTCAAGTGCTTCCAAGATATATGGTAATACATAACTCTTTTCTGCTCCCATGAACAGGAAATAGGGAAATCCACCAAATTTTTCTATGTAACGTTTTTCCGCTTCTTCGTATGTCACTAAATCGCCCCGCTTATAATATCAAACACCATATTTACAGCATTGGGAAAAATCCTCTGCATCTGTTTGAAGCTGGCCTCGTTAGAAGCCGCGCTATCCAAAACCTCTGCAAAAAATTCTTTTTCAGTTGCATCGTCGCGCTGGTGGTATGAGACGCCATGCCCTACGCCCAAGGGATATGGCTTTTTCATGCAAAATTCCAATATATCTGATATATTTCCGCACTCTGTTTTCGGCATATTCTCAGATTTAAGCATTGCAAGTAACTCGTCATCATTTTGTGCTCTCATATCCTTTTTGAAAGCCTCATAATCAGACTTAATAACGGCTCTTAACCTATGTCCATTATACACCCTATTTGACGCGTAAGTAAAGACGTCTTTGCCACCAATAAGCCAGTCAATATTGTGCCCGAACTCATGAAATGCCAACTGATATGGCACCTGGTAATTACTCCCCAACACAGCAACTGCTTCGTTAAGTCGTATAGCTCCATCCGAACCAGAAAAATAGTTGGTTTTCTTATACGCATTATCAGCACATTTTAACTCGCTTTGATATTTCTGAAAAACATCCTTTGCGACAGAATGAGGCGATTTATTTATAACCGCACTCATCCCGTTTTTAAAATCTTGTGAAATTCCAGCGGTATTTGAGAATAATGCGCGTTTGGCCTTTGATATGTTTATCATTCTCGCCGCATACGCCGCCTGCCCGCGCCTGGCCGCCCACACAGCCTTGGCCGGTGTGCTGCGTCCAAAGCCCTGCACCTGCACGCGGGAGGTGTCCGGCGCAAGGCCGCCGGAAATGGGCATGAAAAAACCACCGCCCGCGGGTGGTGGTTCAGCCAAACGCTTTTTTCTCGTCTTCTTCCGTCCAGAGGCCGGCGCGTTTCAGCATACGCACTGCGGCACTCGCACGTTCCCGAGCAGGGTCTCCGGGACAATCCAAATAGTTATAGTGCTCATCATCATCCCGGTACGGCTTCGCAGCAAAAGCCAATTCTCGCCACTCCCGAATTTCTTTTTCAGTTAAGGTGAAGCCCATATTTTTCTCCTTTTTGCCGCAGTGCATCCATAAATGCAAACCGCTGTGATACATCGCCTAAGTCGTATTTCTTTTGCAACTCATCAAATAATATCCAAGCATTATATTTGCTATACCCAAATACCTTTTCACAGGTAAATAGAGCGCCTTTGTTGCCAACAGCGCCAATAGCTACCATATTGTCTTGCCGTATCAGCGCCAATATGTCTTCTGGGCTCAGTATATCATTGCTGGCGTGGTTATGCAAGAGAATATAAGGCCGTTGCATGCCTCGGATTGCCACACTCATATCCGGCCCTGTGCCGGTAAAAACATGTTTCAGGCTGCCGTCTATGGCAAAAGAAATGGCGGCCTCTGTACCCTCGGGCAATTCTTTTACATTGCGCAGGATTTCCCGCGCATAGCCTTGGGCCTTCCGGTTCATGCCATCAGAAAGAGCTTTGAAGAAGGGCTTCGGAACGGCTTGTATTGCTTTATCAGTCACTGCATAGAGGGTATGTCCTTGCACGACAATATCAGCCGTCCGCCCGCGTTTGGCCGCCCATACAGCTTTTGCCGATGTGCTGCGTCCAAAGCCCTGCACCTGCACGCGGGAGGTGTCCAGTGCAAAGCCGGCCTGCCGGGCAAAATCCTTCAGCGCGGCCTCCTGACGCTTCAGGCGTGCCGCGGCGCTGTCGAAATCCTGCTGCAAGGCGTTCTTTACCGCCTCATCCGGGGCGGCCTTGATGCCGCCGTCCAGCCCGGCCAGCTCGCGGCGCGTGTCTCGCACGCGCCGCTCCATGGCCCGCTGGCGCTGTGTGGCCTCATAACAGGGCATTTCCTTTCCGTTTACGCGCACCCTGGCATTGGCGTATTCGTCCAGCTGCGCGCGGCTGTAGGCGCGCTCGGCAAGGCCCTCGAAAAACATGTAAAAGCTGTGCCGGCAGTTCCAGCCGCACAGCCCCGGCCCGGTGCCGTAGCCCGTGGCCGTGACAAAATCAGGGTAGCGGCGGCTTTTGCCGCTGCGGCTGAACACCTGCCCCTGCCACACCGCATGCTCAGGCCGGGCGCCCATGTGCGCCGTGGTCTCCACAAGGTCGCAGCCCATATCGTCGGCATAGGCCAGCGTAAGGGCGGCGGCCGTCTGGTTTACCCCGGTCAGCACCGCCCGGCGCGTGGCCGTGTCAAGGCGGCTGCGCGCCCCGGTGGGGTAAAGCACCCACGCGCCGCCGCTGGCGGCAGTGCGCACGGCGTTGCGTATGGCGGTAACATAGTCAAACGCGCCGCTTTCCACCTGCATTCCGGCCAGTGTGGCCGCCTCGATAAAGGCGTGTTGTGCGCCGCTGGCCGTTGTCATGGCCAGGTTGTCCAGCATGCCCTTGGTCTTTTCCATGCCGGAAAGCAGCACCTGCATGGCCGCGGGCGAGGCGGCGAGGGGTAGCGGGGAAAGCCCGGCCGCCCGGCAGATGTTGATATCGTAGGCCACGCTTTTTAAGCCGGCCTCCCGAAAAAGCTCCCGAACGGCGGTTTCCGTCCTGCCGGTCAGTCTGGCGGCCTCTGCCACGATGCCGTCATACAGCGCCCCGGCCTCCATCATCTGCTGTGCCTGCCGCTTTGCGGCATCCGTGATATGCCCGGCCTTTACCAGCCGCCGCACAAAATCGCGCATGATGCTTTCATCCAGCTCGCCCAGCAGCCGGACGAGCCCGCCGGAGCATTCGGCCAGATAACGCGGCGTCAGCATCAGCCGTCACCGCCGTCTCCATCCAGCCCGAAGGGGTCAAGCGGCTTTTTGGGGGTATCGGAATACCCCACCGCCTTTTTCGCCTCGGCCTCGCTCTCGCCGTAAAAGCGCATGCGGTACTCCCACCACTGTGCGGCGCCGTCCCGGCAGTCCTGCCGCATTTGCTCGCGGGCCTTGTCCTCATCCACAAGGATGCTGTCATGCCAAAGATATGTGGCCTTCCAGTCGCCCGCGGGGCCAAGGCCATACAGCTGGGCCAGCTTGTCCATAGCGTAAAAAAGGCCGTTCAGGGCGGCTTCCAGCGCGCGCTGGATGTCATGCACGGCGGCAAAGCTGCGCTGCTTGTTCATCTTGACTTCGGTTGCCGTTTTATCCACAGTGGCCGGGTCGGAAATGGTGCCGAAAGAAAGGTTGCTCTGCATCTCTATTTTGCGCAGCAGGTCGTTCAGCCCGGCCCGGTAAGAGGCGTCGCGCAGGGCCGGGGCGAAGGCGTGATAAAAGTTGATGTCGCCTGTGGCAAGGTTTCTGCGATACAAACGCTGCCCCAGCCTGTCAAGCTGCACGCTGCCGTCCTCGCCCTTGCGGATGGCCGCCTCGTTTACGTCGACGGCAAGCTGGCCGCCCTCGTATTCCCACAGCAGGCGGCCATACTGTGCGTTGGCCTGTTCGATGCCGGACGCCGCGCCCGCAAATACGGATACGCCGAGAGGGGAGCCCCGGTCTTTGTTGTTGGCCAGCGGGATGCGGAAATAGGCAAACAGCGGCTGTGTGAGGTTGTGTATGGCGGCCTCGGGCGCAAGGCCGGCCCATTCCGGCACCTGCGACAGCGGTATTTCGCCGCCCAGGCTTGCATTTGAGGCCGAAGCGAAGGCTTTGTTTTGTATCACTTCAACGCCTGTGCCGGGGTTAAAATCGTGGCTTTCGAGGCGCGTGTATATTTTGCCGCCCCGCGTGATTTGCTGTGAAAACACCGCCCCCGTCAGGCGCCGGGAGGTGTCGAAGGCAGTGGGGAAAAAGGCGTCGGCCTGCACCACATCCACGGCGATGGCCTCGCCGCGCACATACGGCTTAAATACAGCGCCGCCCAGCGCGCAGGCATATTCCACAGAGGGCCGCAGGCTGTCGCGGAACGCGCCGAGCTGCCCGTCTATCCATTTCCCGCGGGCGCCGGTCAGCCGGATGTCGCACTCCAGCGTGACAAGGCGCGCGAACTCGCCGGCAATAAATGCGGGCAAACCGAGGGAACAGGTGTCCTGCGCGTGCACATCCTCATACATGCGCACCCATGTGGAAATCTGCGCCTCCATGGCCGGGGATATTACAAGGTCTGTGTTTTCCTGCCCAAGCAGGCGCAAAAGGGCGGCGCGCACCCATTGCATCATCTTCTGAAACATGTCAGGCTCCTTCCCGCCACGGCACCCAGCGGAATTCAAGCGCAAGCACCGTTGCGGCAAAATATCGGATGTCGTCCATTGCGTGGTCGTTCTCTTTGATTACCTTATCCTGCCGGGCGCCGTCATCCCAGCAGTAGGCCTTGAATTCTCTCAGGCTGTCTGTACAGCTTTCATGCAGAAGAATCCGTCCGCTTTGCAGCAAGGCCGCTGTAACACGAATGCCGTTGATGACGTTGTTTTCCGCGGGGATTACTGCATACCGCCCGTGCCGCCGTATCGTTTCAATGAAGGATGCTGCGGAGGGGTCGGCAATAACGCTCTGAATGTAATATCCTCGTGCCAGCTCCTCCAATGCCGCATAGTGTTCCTCATCCGTGCGCTGCTTTCCGGCCTTTCGGGAATCGTAATAGCTTTCCTTTATGCGGACGGCCCGGCCCTGCTGCACACACCACAGCCCCATGCTGCACGGGTTGTGGGTGCCGTAGTCAACAGATACAAAAAAACGGCCGTTCATGCCTGCAACAGGGCCGCGCATCAAATAGCTGTCGGGGTGGCCGGCTACAAAAGGGTAAACAAGCCCGCTTGCAACAGCCCACTGGCCTAGAATGAACCGGTCGTAATATACCGTCCCTGCATATTCTTTTTTCAGATTGGCCACAAATTGAGGGGGCAGGAAAGGATTATCATCAATTGTAGAGGTCTGGCAGTACACATCCGCATCGCTGTCTATAAACGCTTTGATAAAATGCTGTGGGGTATCCGGGTTCGCCGTTCCGTCAAAAAAGCTGTGCGCACAGCGCAGGCGGCTTTTCAGCATTTGGAACACATCCTCATCCCAGGTGGTCATCTCGTCCCCGTAGCCGTATTCAATCGTCATGCCCTGCAGCCGCGCTACATGCTTTTTGTTGTCGGCGCCCAATATGTGCACACGCCGCCCGAAAATCTGCGCCGTGTTGTCGCTGCTGATAGTTCCCACAAGTGCTTCGCCCCAAATCTCTCGCATCGGGGTCAGGATGTTCCGCGAAAGCGTGCCCTGCGTATTCCCTAAAAAAACCGCGGCCCCCTGGCCGCGCATGGCCAGAAGGCGTTTTGGTATCACAACAGCATAGTCAAGCCAGCTCTTTCCGCTGCCCGTTGCACCCACCTTAATGTTCCAGCGGTGGCTGCATGATTTTAGATACTCTTTCTGTTTACATGACAGCGCCATCGATATCTCCCAATATTTCCGCCGCCTTCGCAAGCTGTTCAGACGCTGCTATTTTCAACCTGTCTTCAAATAGCCCCAAATGCTTGCCCAGCAGCTCCAGCGCCTTCAGCTTATCCGCCATTTTCACCTCGCGCTCCAAGCCGTCCCCGCCAAAAGTTTTTACCTTCACTGCCTGAATGGCTGCAAGGTCTTCGTCTGCGGCGTCTTTTCTCAGGGTAGCATCCTCGGCGTTTATCACATCTGCAGCGTTCACAAAGGCGATTTTTGCCAGTTCGCGCACCACGCGGTCGGCATTCACGCCGGTGCGCCTCGAGCGCTCGGCCATGGCCTTATCTATACGCGCGCGTATTTCAGGTTTCTTCAGGTTTTCCTGCCCTATGGAATACGCCGTTTCTGGTGAATATCCCGCCCGAATGGCGGCCTGTGTGGCGTTCAAATCAATCAAATATTCTTCACAAAATCGTTTCTGTTTTTTTGTCACAACGCCGCCTCCCATTCAGGCAAAACAAAAGCCCGCGCCGGAAAACGCAGGCTGAAAATATTTTCTGAAATCGCGCAAAAGCTTGATGTTATACATCATTTGATGTATAATAAAATTACAGGGAAAGGGAATCCCGAGGAACAAAGGAAGGAGGAAACACACCAAAGCAGGGAGGTGAGGACCTTGAACGAGGAACAAATAAAAGCCCTGCTGGAAATGCTTGAAAAGGCTTTGAAAAGTGAGATAGTTGACAGACTGACCATCACCATCAAGCCGAACAGCAAACCCAAACAAGGCTGATAGACAGCGGCGGGAAAACCCGCCCGCCGCTTCTATTATAGCCAGGGAAAATTATAAATGCAAGGAGGCCATTATGGAAATATCCGTTCAGATTGAATATAAAAACACTAAGCTGAAAGAGTTGCGCGAGAAAGCAGGGTTATCACAAGTGCAGCTTGCCGATGCTTCTGGAATCAGCGTGCGGGTGCTTCAAAATTATGAGCAGGGGGTACGCAACCTCAATGGTGCAAAGCTGATTACATTACTGCGCCTTTGCAGGGCGCTCGGCTGCAATCTGGGAAATATTGTCACAGACCCTGAAGCTATATCTTTGCTTTCAGAAATGTACGGAAAAGCCGGGGAGTAATTCCCCGGCTTTTCCTGTCATACCGCCCTTTTCAACGAATTTTTTCAGTGATACCGCAAGCCCGCGCCGGAAAGCGCAGGCTGAAAAATATTTGACGTACTCCCACGGTGAGAACACCGTGGGATTCTGCTTCAACGAGCCTGCTGGCGACCCCAGCCTTACGGCCCTCAGCGCGCCGAAAGCGCAAAGCCCTCGGCAAAGGGGGAATCGACGTCCCGCCCCCTTATGGGAACAACGCTCAGGCTGACTTCAGTTGAGCCAAACCCATGCGTTTGATGTTGATTGCGGCGTTTGTATCCCTATCCAGTGTAGTGTGGCAACACTCGCAGGTCCAGCTGCGCTGTTTGAGCGCAAGGCCTGTTTTTACAGCCCCGCACACATGGCAGGCTTTGCTGGATGGCGCCCACCTGTCGATTTTCACGACGGTAGAGACGGCATTGCTGGCTACCCATTCCAAAATAGATACAAACTCGGCAAATGAAAGGTCAGAGACCTTTCGCCCCCACAGGCGTTTCATCCCATCGAGATTGAGGCCTTCGATGCAGATGACGGCATACTCGCTCACAAGCTGGTTTGCCAGCTTGAAGAACCAGTCCCTGCGGCGGTTGCTGATGCGCTGGTATACGCGCTCCAGATTGCGAATCGCCCTCTTGCGGTTGTTGCTGCCTTTCTGACAGCGGGATACCGCACGGTGAGCGGCCCGCAGTTCATTGAGCGAGGCTTTATACCACTGGGGCGAGTCTATCACAGAGCCGTCATCCAAATTGAGGAAATGCTTCAAACCGAAATCCATCCCGACAGCTTTACCTGCTCGCGGAAGGACGTCGTTGCATTCCTGCTTCGTGACAACGATGAGATAGAACTCTCCCAGCGTATTGCGCTTCACAGTGAGGGTTTTAATTTTGCCTTCTATGGGACGGGATTTGAAATATTTGAATTCCCGTCCCATGATGGTGACCTTGTTGCCTTCATGGAAAGCGTATCCCGCCTGCTTGAGAGTGAAACTTTTGTATCGCTCGCGCTTGCAAAAATGCGGCGGGGACTTTCTGCCATGCCGTTTCTGTTTTACATGGTCGAAGAACGCGCTGTAGGAACGGTCAATCCGTTCCACCACATCCTGAATAGCCTGGCTCCCAAGAGCCTTCCATTCCGAATGGAGCGTTTTCTTGACCTTCGTAATATGGTTTTTCAGCTTTTTGGCAGAAAGGTGCTTTCCGTACAGACGGTAATACCGCCTGTGCATGGCAATGCAGTAGTTCCAGATAGAGGCGGCAGTATTGATGCTTCTGTCCAGATATTTATTCTTCTTGCTCTGATAGAGCTTGAACTTGTACGTCTTGATGACAGTACGCATGCTGCCGCCTCCTTTCGTGGGATTATACTAATTATACCACAACATCTTGTGGTGTGGCAAACTCAGCGGCCTTTCATCCCACGGTCCGAGACCGTGGGTTTTCCCGGCCGAATTTTATAAAAATCTATGGAAAATCGCTTGACAAATACACGTCCGTGTAGTATACTGTAATCATGGAAGGGAGGTGAGCACCATGAGCAGGAAACCCAAACAAAAAGGGCTGAAGCCCAAGGAACTTGCAGAGCTGATAATCAAAGCGATTGTAGCGGTCGCCGCACTGATTACAGCACTCAAGTCCTAAAACCTCAACCCGCCGGGGCGAAAGCCCCGGCCCCCTTTGGGGGACGATTACAGTATATAACAAATTGGAGGAAATAGCAATGAAGAAGCAGGATACGCCCTTCTGGGCGCTTGCCGTGTCTCTGGTTTTCGGCGCCGCCCTGCACTGGCCTGCGTGGTTGAAGCTCATCACGGTTTTGCTGTCCGGTACAGTTCTGGTGCAGGTGAGCAGCCGGTTGTGGCAGGCTTATGGAAAGCAGGTGTAACTGTGGGCGGAAAGTATGAAAGCCAGCAGAAATATAACCGCAAAACCTATGTTCGGTTTCCACTCGATTTGAAGCCGGATGTCCTTGCCGCCTTCCGCGCCGCGTGTGAAAAGAACGAAACCACACCTACCACCGAAATCAAAAAATTTATTGCCGGCTATATTGATAAGAACAAAGCCGGGGAGTAATTCCCCGGCTTCTCTTTTTATCATCATACCACAGGTTTTTGAAAAAAACTTCCTCTTTTTTTCCACTCTTTTCAGGAATCAACCACTCCATAGCGGGCAAGCGTAAAATCCCGCACGGCATCATCCTTCAAAGTATAAACCCGGCTTTGCTCCACATGGTATGCTTCTGCCAGCGCCTGCACATGTCCCCGCGTGCGGTGAATGAAAAACCTGTCCAGAATATCCGCCTGCTGTGCCGTCAGGGCGGCTAAACCGCGCTCTACGGCATCCACTTTTCGCTTGGTGGCGCGGTAGGCGCCCTTCTTGCGTTCCAGCTCGTCTATGGCCGCAATCAGCCGCCCCTCAGCCGTGCTCGTGCCGCCCTGTACAGGCACCGCGTCTGTGGCCGGGGCCGTGCTGCCATATGTGCGCGCCTGCAGCTCGCGAATTTCTTCGGAAAGGCTGCGCAGCGCCGCCTTGCGCTTTTCATGTGCTTTCAGGTCGTTCACAGCCTCTTTTTTCCAGTCCAAAGGTCATTCCTCCTCAGCGGTGGTGTCGTTTTAATTGGCATCTTTCGCCTCCTTTTTCAAGTTCGCCGGGCCAGCTCCAGCCCGGTCTGCACGCCTTCGGCAAACCCTGACGCTGTGAACAGGATGCGGTCCAGCATGGCGCGTTCCTCATCGTTCACAATGTCTGCGCCTGCAAAGTTATCCATAAATGCATGCAGCCCGTCGATTCCCGCCCTCATTTCTGCCAGGAGCTTTTGTGCAATCTTATTTTCATCTGTTGATGCGCCTGCTTTTTTCAATGCAGGCAGCGCAGCCTTTGCAGCGCACTCTTTCTCAGTTTTTTCTGCTTCTTTCAAAAACTCCGCCTGTTTTTCTTTTGCCTTGCGTACCCAGCGGGATACATTCCCAAGCGGCACGCCGAATTTTTCGGCGGCCTGGCTGGCTGAAAGGCCTTCTGCCAAAACTGCTTTCGCAACGCCGTTTTTCACGGCCTGCTCATAGTTTTTGCGCGGGTTATGCTTCCCGGCAGTTCTGTGTTTGGTATTGGCCCCGGCAGAGGCGCCTTTATCAGCAAGCCCCAGCGCGTCCAGCACTTCCTCCTTCGGGCAGTCATATAACTCGGCCAGTATGCCAACCTGCTTGCGCTTGTCTGCCGCATCGCGGTATTGCGTGCGCATTTCACTTTTTTCATGCTCGTTCAACATCTTTATTCCTTCCTTTCTGTGGTGGAATGTGGTGGATTTTACAGAAAATAAAAAAGCCCCCGGATGAGAAGAAAAAAACCTGCTCAGGAGAAAAGTTTTGCAAAAAGGCCGAAAACCACCACAATCCACCACACCTCAGCTTTCCGGCAGCCTTTCCTGCTGCCAAAGCGGGCCTTTTGCCTGCTCGCGCCGGTTTTGCGCGGGCTGCAGCGTCCAGTTGAGATATTTGTGCCCGCTGTGCGTCAGGCCGATGTCCAGATATTCTGTGTTGGCGCGCGTTGCCCGGGCCGCGAAACGCTTTTTCATCTCCCGCCCGAAGCGCTGGCTGCTCACAGGGAACCTCTCGCCGTTGTCCTGCGCCCAGGCGCGGTATATGCGGTAGAACACGGCCGCCTGCAGCGTCTGGCCGGCGCCGGGGCAGGTGCAGTCGTCCAGAAACACCGTCAGCCTGTCCTGCTCCGTGCGGTATTCCTGCGTCGCCGTGCGCACGGCCTCACATTCCGGCAGCCCGCTGCGGCTGCTTTTAGACGCCTCCACCCACTGGCGGCACCCCTCCAGCGCCCAGTTCAGGATGCCCGGCAGCTCGGCCAGCAGCTTCTCCGGCAGGCGTTTATCCTGCTTTTCCTCCGGGATGGCCTGCGTAAAGGGCACCAGCCGGATGCGCCGCCAGATGCCGGTATCTGTGCCGCGGATGCGCGGCTTATGGTTCGTTGCCATCACGATTTTGAATTCCGGGCGGAACTCGAACTCCTTGCCGTATAAAAAGCGCGCCGTGATGGCGTCGCCGCCTGTCAGCTGCTTGATAAGGCTTTCGTTCAGGAACACGCCCTCGTCCGTCTCGCTGGTGGTCACCAGGCGCGCGCCCTTCAGGCGGGCGATGTCGCTGCGCGCCCCGCCCTGGCTGCGGTTTTTCTCCATCAGCGTCTCTGCCTGGGCGTTCATGGCATAATCGCCCAGCATGGCGGCCAGCGTGTCCAGAAAGGTGCTTTTGCCGTTGGCCCCGTCCCCATAGAGGAAGAAGACGCACTGCTCCTGCGTCGAACCCGACAGCATATAGCCCACCATCACCTGCAGATAATGCGCAAGCCGGGCGTCGCCGCCGGTGATTTCTTCGAGGAACCTTTCCCACAGCGGGCAGGCGGCCCCGGCGCTGTATTCCACCGGGGCAATGCGCGTCAGGTAATCCTCGCGGCGGTGCTCCTGCACCTCGCCGGTGCGCAGCCGCACCGTGCCGTTCGCCACGTTCAAAAGGCCCTTGTGGCGGTCGAACATGTTCGGCGTCACGGGGATGCCGTCCAGATGCTGCGCCTCCTTCAGCATGGCCTCCTTGCCCCGGCTGGACCGGCTGCGGCGCAGATGCGCCTTGAAGGCCTTGACGGCCTCCTTGTCATGCAGGCCGAACAGCTCCTTTTCCATGCCGTCCAGCAGGGCGTCCGCCAGCCGCTTGACGATATCGGTCTCATCCCTCTGCCAGCGCGCGCCGTTCCACACAAACCAGCATTTGTCCGTGTGGCTGTAGCGCACCCGCTCGCCGTAAGCGTCGGCAAACCGCAGTGCGTTGCCCGTGTCGTCCTGTGTATAACGCTTGTGCCGCCCCGCCGGTGCGGCGCCCCCCGGCGCGAAAAAGGCGTCCATCCCCGCGGCGTCCGGCTGCGGCGGGGAATATACCTCGCGGCAGCCTGCCACCGCCTTGCCGATGGTCATTTGCCCATAGGTCTCTTTCCCGTGCTTTTCGTCCCACTTTTTGCGCATCAGGCCGGAGGTGCGGAACACCCTGTCCATGCGGGCGGCGTCGGCCCCGAACCAGAAGGCCAGCAGGTTGCACAGGCCGAGGTCGGCCTCGCTCTGGCTTTTGTAGTAGCCCTGCCAGCTGCCCGCCATCAGGGCCTCAAAGCGCGCGCCGTCCCTGCCTGCCGCGGCGCGGCGCACGAGCCCGGCGTCCTCCAGCGCCGGCGGCGCGGGCAGGCCGCGCCGCACAGCCTGCGTTTCGGCCTCCTTCTTCAGATATTTCCTGTACAAGGCGTCCAGCGCGGCCTGGTCTTCGCAGAAGGGCCTCGCCTCGCCGGGCACATTTCCCGTCACGGTAAAATACCGGCCCTCCGCATACATTTCAAACCCCGCCGCTGTGTTTTTGCACGCGGCGCCGGGCTTGCTGCCCCGGCACAGAATATGCAGGCCGGCGCCGGACGGCGAAAGCTCCGCATAGCTTTTTGTGGCCGCCAGCACGGCCGCCGCCACCTCGTTCAGCTCGCCGGTGGCGCCGTCTATGCAGTGGTCTACGTCGATGCCCACAATGCCGCCGCCCAGCACGAACCCGATGCCCGTGCAGCCGAGGCGTGCCACCGCCCCGGCTGCTGTTTCGTAATCGGCCCAGGTGCCCGGCAGCGTGCTTCCCGCATTTCCGCCGGTGCGCGGGTTCAGGGGTGTTTTATCGGGCAGGCGGTAGCACACCCAGCGCGGCAGCGTTTTCAGTTCGTCCGGGATATTTTCCGGTTTCAGCATGAGTGCGCTCCTTATTTTTTAATTGAACGGCAGGTCGTCGTTGTCAATGTCTACCGGCTGGAACCCGTTTATTGCGGCCGGCCCGAAGGGCTTTGGCTGCACATCGCGCTTCAGATAGGGCGCGATGTCGCCCTTCCCGATGTACTCGTCCACATAGACGTTCTGGTAACGGGCGCCGGCCTTGCCCGTCACCACGCTGGCGGTAATGATGCGGCCGGTAAATTCCGGCAGGGCCGCTTCCAGCTGGTACAAATCGTCAACGGGCACCTGCATCTGTGCGATGAAACGCTTCAGGTACGAGAAGGCCGTCTGCTCGGCCACGATGCGCTGGCTGATGAACAGCATGCGGCCCGCGTAATCGCCCTCCATGATGATGAAGCTGCAGGAAAGCAGCATGGGCTTTGTCTCTGACGGCTCTATCAGGCGGGCCTCCTTACAGATGGCGCGATACTTGCCGTCCGGGATGCGCGCGTTGTCCGGCGCCGCCGGGGTGGCCTTGTACTGCTCGTTCATTGCCTTCAGTGTGTCAAAAATACTCATTGCTCTTACTCCTTTTCTTTTATGTTAAAATCCGGGCGAATACTGCATTTCAGTGCGCGGTACACTCTGCGCCGCGCGGTGTGCTGGCTGCGGCAGACGGGCACGGCCCTGTCCACAAAATCGTATATCAGGGCATCGGCCTTGCCCGGCGCCGGGCGCATGATACGTCCGGCGCTTTGCTGTACGATAACGCTGTCCCGCACGGGGCTGGCCAGAAACAGCCTGTCCGCGCGGGGGATGTCCAGCCCCTCCTTTGCCAGCTGATAGGTGGCGAACAGGCAGCGCAGCGTGCCCGCGCGCATGCCCGCGATGGCCGCGGCGCGGTCTGCTTTTTTGCTCGCCCCGCTGATATAGGCCGCGGGGCGCCCTGCGCGCTGCGCCAGCGAAAACAGCTTTTCCAGTATGGCCAGGCTCTGCGCCAGCACAAGGCAGGTGTGCCCGTCCAGCAGCTCATGCTCCAGGCAGCTGTATATCAGCAGTGCGCGGCCTTCGTCAGCCGCCATGCGCCGAAGCAGCCGCTGGATATCTGTGCGCTCTTCCCGCGGGGCAGGCGTGTAACAAAACGCGGTATGCACGGGCTGCACAGCGGGCGTCACGACATTGCCTGCGGCTTCCAGCGCCGCCTGCTCCACGCCGCTGATGCGCTGCCCCAGCACCTGATAGATGGTGGCCCCCAGCCCGTCGGCCCGGTGCCCGGAGGCCGTCAGGCCATAGCGGTATTTTGCGGGCAGGTGGGCCAAAACAGCGGCGAACATGCTGGCCTTTTCCGGGTTATTCACCACGCGGTGGCACTCGTCCACAATAACGGCGCCGAACAGGTGGGCGAGGCCGTCCATTTCCATGCGGTACAGCGTCTGCACCGTGGCCACCGTAAGGTGCGTGCCCGGGCGGCGTTCATCGCCGCTCAATACCCCCAGTTCCGGCCCTTCAAGGCCCAGGCGTGCCCGGGCGCGCTGTACAGTCTGTTCCAGCAGGTCTTTCGTGTGGGTAATCCACAGCGCGGGCTGGCGCAGCTGCGCCAGAATGTACAGGCCCGTTTCCGTCTTGCCTGCGCCGCAGGGCATGCAAATCACCCCCTGCGGCACCCGGCTGCCCAGCACCTCCCGCGCCACCTGCGCCTGATAGTCCCGCAGGCGGATAGCGCAATGCGCAAACTCCACCGGCGCGCAGGTGCGGGTGAGGTCTCTGCTCACGGCGCCGCGCGGCTTGCGGGCCCACACCTGCATGGCCATGCCGCGGGGCAGGATGAGCTCGCTGTTTTCCACGCGGTACAAAAGCAGGTGCTTCCTGATGCCGCAGGCGGGGCGGCCCAGGCGCAGCGCCGTCTGCCATGCCGGGTTCGGCACCGTCAGTTCCCGCGTCAGGCGCTCGTACAATTCACGCGGCACATCTGCCAGCCGGCACTCGCCGTCCAGTGTCATCATCATGGGTGCGGCACCTCCCATATGCCGTTCAGCGTTTCGGGGTATTCCTCCGGCTTCACGCTTCCTCGGCCTCCGCCCAGCACGGCGTCCCGAACGGCGAACCACGGCACAAAGCGCATGGTTTCCGGCTCGTCCCGCAGCACGGCCACCACGCTGATGCCCCCGGCGTCCTCATGTCTGGACAGGTTTTCTATCTCGTTCGCGGTGAAGGCAGAGTAGCCCAGGTTCCCTCGGGCGATGTGCTTGCATTCGATGGCATAGGCATATCCGTCTATCACAGCAGAAATATCCCACGGCTGCCCGCCCCAGCCCGCGGGCCAGCACCGGGCCCAGCCCTCTTCATTCAGGCCTGCGGCCAGCGCCTTCTCCCAGTCCAGCCCGCGGCGCTGCCGCGCCTGCTGCAAGCGGTTTTTTTCAGCCCTGCGGCGGCTGGCCGGTATCATGGCCGTCCGCCTCCTTCCGGGCCTGCGCGGCTCGTTCCTCGCGCAGGGCCTGTTTTGTGCAGGCCTCGCACAGCGCGCGGCCAAAGTGCTTCTGCGTGGCCGCGGCGCGGGCCTGGGCGGCGCCCCTGGCGCTGTCCCGGATGCGCGCGCCGCAATCGGCGCAGAACCAGCGCTCCGGCTCTTTCCCGTCGGCCAGCCATGCGCGCAGCTGCCGGCCAAGTTCCGGCGTAATCACCGCCCCAAAGCCGTCCAGAAAGGTGACATCCTTGCTGGTAGTCGCTATATGGTCCCGCCCGATGTTCATCACAATGTCGAACTCGTATTCGGTATCGTCGCGCTGCACCGGCGCAAGGCCTATCTTCACAGGCTGCTGTTTGCCGCGCTCGTTCAGCTCCATGGCGTATTCCATCTTGCTGCGCATGGTGACAATGGTGTGGCAGTCCACGCCCAGAATGTAGTTGATGAGGCTGTTTTGCTCCCGCCCGGCCTCGTTCCACGCCGTGTAGCTGTTTTTCCCGGCCTGTGCCGCAATGCGGTCCTTTATTTCCAGCACGCCGCCCTCGTTGTTCCACGCGTGGCTCAGGCTGTCCACAATCACCACGCCGTCCGGCCCCACGGCCTCGGCGGCCTGCCGCACATATTCCTTGTACCGTTCCGGGCTGTACGGCGCATACAGCCCGGCATACAGATATTCGCCCGTGGGGGTGGGCAAATCGCTGCGGCCGGCATACGCGCGGCCGCGCTCGCGCTCTGTGTCGATGAGCGCCACCTTGCCCCAGTCGTCCGTCAGGCCGCAGGCGAGGTACAGGGCCCCCAGCGTTTTCCCGCCGCCCGATACGCCTGTCAGCGCCATGCGCAGCTTCATTTTCTGGCGCTGCACCGGCGCGAATAAATTGCTCATGCTCCATTCTCCTTTCCCTGTTTCAAAAGAAGGTCAATGCTGAATTCGAAGGTGTGGGCGCACTGTGTGAGGATGTCGCCGGGCCTTGCCCAGCCCGTCAGCTTTGCCAGCATGCACAGGTCCGCCAGAAAAACCGGCAGGGCCGTCAGCACGTGGCCGTATTCCGCGCGCATCGCCTCCTCGGAGGTGTGCCCGTCCAACAGCAGGCGGGCAAGGTGCTTCTGCAGCGCGCCCAGCTTTTCCTCCAATGCCGCCGCGTTCCACAGCATTCCGGCCTCCAGCCGCTGCGGCGTACCCGCCTGTATGGCCGCGGCCAGCTTTTGTTCCAACTCGTCCCCGTTTGCCAGCCGGTCAAGTTCCGCCTGCCACTGTGCCACCATGGCCGCCACCTCCCCAGCAGTCGTACCTCTCCAGCACGGCGGCGCGTTCCGGCTCCACATCCCGGCGGGCGGCAAGCCATACCCGGATGCCTTTTTCGGGGTGGTACCACCGGGCCAGCCCGCCGTCCTGCTGCACGGCGCCCGCCTGTGGAAAGGCGGCGGCCAGTTCTGTCAGCTCGCTTGTGAAGAACACCATCCGGCGGTCATCGCGCCGCTGGGCCGCGCGCTTCTCGCCCACCCGGAAGGGCGTCAGCTTCACGTCCACGCAAAACGCGCCGTCCTCCTCCTTTTCCAGCAGCGTGCGCATGCCCTCGTGCTGCACGTTCAGCTCCTCCGGCTCCTGCTTGTGCTGCAGCAGACAGGCTTCGTTCATCAGCGGCAGATGCCGCATCCATTCCGCCAGAAGGCCCAGCGCCTTGCCGGGCATGTCGTCCATGGCCGTCAAAACGGCCCAAAAGCCGGAAGAAAGCATCAGGCAGTCCGTCACATGCCATTCCAGCCGCCACACCTTCAGGCCGCCGCCTTTGTAAGCCGCCTTCATCAGGGCCGCCAACACTTTTTCATTCAAAGTCCTCATCCTCCTCATACCGGTTTGCCGTATACTGTGCTGTGTTTGCGCGCAGGCCGCCCAGCGCCTCCTCCAGCGCCTGTGCCAGCGGCGCGGCACAGCGGCGGTAATCTTCGCCGTGCAGGCCATTGGCCGCCAGCAGAAACGTGTTGTACAGCGCCCTGATGTTTCCGGCAAGGTCCTGCGCCATGGGCAGCACGTTTTCTGCCGTCAAGGCGGTGGCCTGGCGGGAAGCAGCCTGCCGCCAGCCCTCCAACCGGCTCTGCAGGCTGTCGCGGATGCTTTTCATCCTCTGGATATTGCCTTCCGCTGTTTTCAGCTGCCCGCGAAGCCCGGCCGTCATGGCCCTGGCCTTTTCCTCTGCCATGCGCTCCACCTCTGCGGGGTCCGGCTCCTGCACGGCCACCTCCACCGGGCGGCTTTCCAGGGCATGGATGCGCGCAATATGTTCGTCCTGCTTGTCCAGCATGGCGGCGCACTGCGCCTCCGCCTCCCGGGCCCGGCGCTCCGCCGCGTCGGCGCGCCGGCCGGAGGCCTCGCCGGCCTCAATCAGCTCGCTGATTTTGGCGTCGCGGGTGCGGATTTCGGCCAGCAGCTCCTGATATTGCTTGTGCGTGGAGATATCGCCGGCCTTTACGCCCTGCACCAGTTCGGCAGGGGCCGAGGGCCTGGCGGCGGCGTACAAAAGGGTGGGGGACAGTTCTTTCAGTACCTTTTGTTCCCGTGGGCTGCTTTCGTCCATCAGCTTGGCAACCTGTAAAAGGCGCTCTGCTGCCTTGCGGTTCAGCCCCATGCTTTCGCACCACGCCCTGAAGGTGCTTTTCCCTCGGTTGCCATGCTTGAGTTGCGACATTATGTCGCAACTCCCGCACAGCGCCTCATGGGCAATAGCCACCCCATCCGCCATGCGCCGCAGGCCCGCCTCGGCCAGTTTTCTACCCGATGAATACTCCCGTTCAGCCAAATGCAGGTCTGCCGCCGTCTGCTCGCCCAGCCCGGAGTAGTCAAAGGGTGCAGGCAAAGCAGCTTTGATGCCGCCGCCACTCGTCTCCGCCTCGCAGACGCCTGCGGCAGGCGCCGCCGCCATACCGGCCGAAGCCGGCTGTTCTGCCGCCTGTGCCTGTGCAATACCTCGCTTGATGTCCTCCAGCACCTTGGCCTTTTCCTGTTCCGGCGTCATGTCTTTCCGATGAAAGGTTTCGTCGAAAAACTCAGCCCAAAGAGCACGTTTGGCCGCAATGCCTTTTTTGTTTTGCACGCAGTAAAGAACATATCTGTAACGGCCGTTGCTCACATACTCCGCAGCCCGTATGGATTCTCGGGAGAATCCGCCGGAAAGTTCCCCGCCGGGGTAATGGCCTTTTACCCAGGCGCTCACTTTCTCCAAAAAGTCAAAGTCCAAACCGGCGATGCGGAGCGTCGCTTTATCGTCAAGGTTGCCGCTTAACTCTGTGCGGTATTCCAGCGATGGGCTCATTCTGCATTCGTATCCTTTTATATCCATAACCACTGCATGCCGCGTATCGTCCCACACCGTTGGCCCCCATGGCATCAGATACGGGCATCCCATACAGCCCGCCGTGTCGCGGTTTCCCGTGTTGCCGGCATTGGTGCTCTTTTGCACCTTTCGGCCACATTTACACAGATAGGATGTCACCCCGGCCACCTCACTTTCTCATACGGCACAACGGCCTCGCGCCACTTCGCCGTATACATGGCAATCTGTTCCGGCGTCAGGCTGCGAAAGCGCGCGCCATGCGGCGCCACGCCCACAATCAGCAGGCGGCCGTAATACCACTGCCCGCGGAACTGCCGGTTCTGTTCCAGCCCGCGGCTGTGCGCGCCCTCCATATACAGCAGGCCCGCCGCGTCCAGCGGAAAGCGCAGCAGCGTCAGCGCCCCGCCGCACATGGCGCCCAGCGCCTGCAGCGTTTCCGGCGCCGTTTTCACCACCGGCTCCGTGCCGGGGTCTATCACAATGGCCTTCATCCGCGGCGCCCCCTCTCCGGCAGCAGGGCGGCCGGTTTTTCCGCCACGCTGAAATAATCATCGCATTCGCACCAAAGCCCCCCGTCCACATACACCGCAAAGGGCGCGGCCCCCGCGCGGATGTCCTCCGGCCGGCGGCGCTGCACAGAGATATATTCGTTCATCTGCCGCCGCCCCCCTTCCGGCGGCCGCTCCAAATGCCCGCCGCCGCGAACAGCACGCCCAGGGCAAAGCCCAGCGCCAGCACGGCAAAATATGTATACATTCTTTGTCCTCACTTTCCGGCCCGCTTGACGGGCCCTTATCCATTGCGTTAAAATGAGGATGTCAAAGCGCTTGGCTTGTTTTGACATCCTTACAGGGGCGCTCGGATGTTGCAGCATCCGGGCGCTCTTCCTGTTTTGGGGCTTTTTCCGGCTTGGGCTGAACACTCAGCAATTTGAATTCCATGCCGGAAAACTCATCCCTCATGCGCAATACGCGAAATAAACTTTCATATGTGTTCACCACATTCTGGGGCGTCATCATATGGCCCGCCTCGCTCTCTGCCCGCCTGCGCGGGCTTAAATTTTAATTCGCCGCTTCCAGAAACAAAAGCTTCGTCCAAAGAAGTTGATTTGCATCCACGCTTCTGCGTATCTTTGGCCGTTTTCCATGTACTTTGTGATGTAATGGTGCATGGTGCCGCTTTTCACCCCGCTTCCTTTTCACTCTCTTTTCCAGTCCCTTTTATTGGACTATATCTGTGCTATCCTTTTCTCACTGGGAAAAGTTTCCGATGGTTACTCTGCTTCGAGCTCGTCCCAAATTGAGACGAGCCCCCACACAACTTAATACTTGTGGCATACAGTTGAATTTCGTATACAAGTGCCCTGGAATTCATTTTAACTGGATTTTTCTTTCAAAAAAATTTCGTTGATAGAGACGCCATATATCTCGCACAATTTTTTTAGCAGTGGCGCTTTAGGGGCCGTTTTTCCGTTTTCCCAGCTCACTAAAGTTGATGTATTCACACCAATTTTCTCTGCGGCTTCCCGTTGTAACAGATGAGCATTTACTCTGGCCGCTTTCAAAGAAATCTGCATCACAGCTACGCCTCCTTTCCCTTGGTTTGTTTTATTTTAATCCAGTTAAAATGGATTGTCAATAATTAAATTGGATTTTTTCAAAAAAATATTGCTTTTTGTCCATTTTTATTGTATTCTTAGGCTAAGGAAAGGATAAGGGTGAATAAAATGTCTGAGGCAGAAAGCAAAAAAATCTTTCAAAAAAAGTTCAACCGTCTATTGGCCGAACAGCATATCACACAGAAGGAAGTTGCGGCAATTTGTGGCGCGTCCACATCCACTGTGTCAACATGGAGCAAAGGCACCAACATGCCTCGCATGGATAAAATAGAACGCTTAGCCAATTATTTTAGTTTGCCTAAATCTTACTTTATTGAAGATGACCATCAACCAAATGAATTTACATCCACTTTGGAAGCCGACCCCTTCGCCAACCAGCTTTTTGCCGCCTATGGCGAGGTAAAAAAAGAGTTCACGCAGGATGACATCGACGACATCAAAATGTTCATGGAAATGGTTGCCGAGCGCAAACGCAAGAAAAAAGAAAAGGAGCAGGGCGAAAAATGAGTGCAGCTGTTGATATCAATGTGCTGTATGAAAATCTGGAGAAAATGGGCGTGGAAGTGTTCGACTGCCCGCTTTCCCAGTTCAGCGCCGTGGCCGAGCCCGCGGGCTATCTGGGCATGAACCCTTCTCAAATATCCAGCGTGGAGCAGGAACGGGAAATCCTCATCCACGAGGAAGGCCACTTTGCTACCAATACCTTTTATCAGCTGGACAGCCCCTACACCGTGCGCCAGCATCAGGAAAATCTTGCCGCGCGCCATGGCATCAAGAAGTATTTTTCCGTTGAAAAGCTTTTAAGCCTTATGGAGCAGGGCTATACCGAAAGCTGGCAGCTGGCCGAGCAGCTTGGCGTCCGCCCCGCCTATATACAGGAAATGCTGGATTATTACACGCAGGCGCAGGGCGTCAATTTCTCTTGGGAGCTGAAGAAGCGCCGCCGCGCGCGGGAAACACAGGAGGCGCTGGAGGCAGACCCGCTTACAGAGGCTACCCGCCTCGAATTGTCGCAGTATATCGACATTGAAAACGACATCACGGAAAGCGCAGCACAGCAGATGCTTAGCATCATAGCAGCCATGAAAGGCAAGCCCAGGGGCGGCCGGCAGTAAGGGGTGCCTCCAAAGGCCGCTCCCCATGCGGGGAGCGTGGATTGAAAAACGGCAGAAAGAGTATAAAAAATACTCCTAAAATTATTGACAGGAGTATGAAAAAGGAGTATAATATATACTGTAAGGAGGGAGTACAATGACAGTAAGAGAAGTCCTAAAGCTGCTTCACGCCGATGGCTGGCGGGAAGTGGATGGACGGACAAAAGGCTCCCACATACAGCTCAAGCACCCCACAAAGCCGGGAAAAGTCACGGTGCCTGCCCACGGCGGTGACATCCCGCCAGGGACGCTAAAGAGCATCAAAAAACAGGCGGGGCTGAAATAGGCCCCGCCGCCAGAAAAGGAGTGAACAGCAATGCGAAAACTCACCTATCCTGCGGTGTTGGAACCTGCAGAGGGCGGCGCTTATTCCGTCTATTTCCCCGACCTGCCCGGCTGCATCAGCTATGGAAAAGATTTTGAAACCGCGCTTTCCGAGGCACAGGACGCGCTGGGCCTGCATATCTACGGCATGGAAAAAGACGGCGAGCCCGTGCCCGCGCCCTCTAAAAATCCTGAAGTCGACCCGGACACCGCCCCCGGCTATCTGGTAAGCCCGGTATCTGTCTATCCTGAACTTGTCTCGGAGGAAATCGACAACCGCCGCGTCAAAATGAATGTCACGATTCCCGCGTGGGTAAAAGAACTGGCTGCCGAAAAGGGCCTGAACAGCTCCCGCCTGCTGGAAGCCGCTATCCTGGACGCGGCACAGGTGCGCCGCCCCCGCGCCGGGCATGCTGGCTGAAAACTGCGCTTTCCTTTAATCGCGCCCCATGCGGGGAGCGTGGATTGAAAAGAATGAAAGAAGGGTAGGGCACAAAATGCCGGAACACGATATAAAAAATCTGTACCGCAGCATCATTGCGCTGGGCCGCCGTTACGGCGCGCAGAAGCTTGTGCTGTTTGGCTCGCGCGCGCGCGGCGACAACCGGCCGGCAAGTGATATAGACCTGGCCGTGTACGGCATGCCGGAATCTCAGCGCGGCGCTTTTGGGGCTGCCTGTGAGGAATTGCCCACCCTGCTGAAGCTGGACATTGTCCACATCCGGCCGGGTATGGCCCCCTTGTTTTTGCAAAACATTGAAAGGGATGGTATAGACTTGATGAACAAATTCAGTGAAAAATACCGGCAGTTGGTGGATGCTGTGGCGCGTCTGCGCGAGGCGCTGGCCGATTACGACAAAACCGAGCTTGAATCCGTCCGGGATGGTGTAATCCAGCGTTTTGAGTTTTGCACCGAACTGGCGTGGAAAACAATGCGCGAATATCTGATAGACCAGGGCTACACCGAGCTGAACAGCCCGAAGGCTACCATCCGGCAGGCCTTTGCGTTTGGGCTCATTTCGGATGAATCCGGCTGGCTCAGCCTGCTGGAAGACCGCAATTTGACAAGCCACATCTATAACGAGGCAACGGCAACAGAAATTTTCGGGCATATCAGCCAAAGATACCTTGCTCTATTTGATGCAGTCATAGATTATATGCAGTGACAAATGAATGTCACGATTCCCGCGTGGGTGAAAGAACTGGCCGCCGAAAAGGGCCTGAACAGCTCCCGCCTGCTGGAAGCCGCTATCCTGGACGCGGCACAGGTGCGCCGCCCCCGCGCCGGGCATGCTGGCTGAAAACTGCGCTTTCCTTTAATCGCGCCGCTCGCAGGGCATGCGGGTTGAAATTCGAGCCTTGAAAAAATATCGTTCCCTTCATATAATAGGGGTGTAGTGAAAGCTGCCAAGTTTTTATACTTGCTGAACAGGCCCCTGGTAGCAGGCTCCCCACGATACGGGGAAGGCTGAATCCCGGGGCCTTATCCATTTCACATGTTGAGCGATTTATAACGAATTTGTTATTGACCGGTTATAACGAATATGTTATAATACAGACGATGAAAGGAGTTGAAACAGATGCCCTCATTGTCAACATTTTACGGGCTTATCGTCTGGATGTACAAAGAAACGGATGGAAAGCACAATCTGCCTCACATCCACGTACAATATGGAGACTACCGGCTGGCTGTTTCGCTGGACGGGCAAGATTTAGAAGGCAGCATTCCCCGTAACAAGCGTAAACTGCTGGATGCGTGGATGGAAATACACCACGATGAGCTTGTCGCAAACTGGACGCTGCTCAGCAATGGCGAGAAACCTGCAAAGATAGAACCGCTTAAATAAGCAAGGCCGCCCCTCTCGCAGGGGGGCGGGAAATTTACAGAAAGGAAGTGTGCGTATGGTGCCGAAGGTTTTAAGCGTTTCGCCTCTGGAGGGGAAGAAACTGTGCATTCAGTTCTCCACCGGGGAAACAAAGCTGTTTGACGTTGCCCCATATATATGCGGGTCATGGTATGGGCAGTTGGCAGACGATAAATTTTTCGCGCTTGTAAAGCCCGCTGGGGAAACAGTTGTATGGCCGGATGGGCAGGATATCGCGCCTCACGAACTATACGGCAACAGCGTCAAGATCTGAAATGGATAAAATCATAGAAGAACTTGTACAGCGCCGCATTGCGGCCGGCTGGTCGCAGGCAGAAATGGCGAAGCGCGCAGGGATGAAACAGCCCGCCATTGCGCGAATAGAACGCGGCGGCGCCTCTCCCAGCCTCGACACATTGCGCCCTATATTGGATGCCTTAGGCTGCGAACTGAAAATTGAGAATAAATAAACTGCCTCTGCGAAGCTGAAAACTGCGTTTCTAAAAAAATACCTATCAGGATGGGCAGATAAGCTATGACGTGTCTGCCATGGGCATGACGCAGACGGTGCGTCTGGAAAAGCAGTAAGCTTTACATGTCGCCCCCCTCACGGGGGGCGTGGGTTGAAATTGTCCGCCGAATCACAGCAATCACCCGGATATCCACATCCTCGCGCGCCGAAATGATGCGCGCCAACGTCTCATATAAATTTCTTACGGCGGCCTCGTCCATCTGTGCTCACCCCTGCCAGCATATGTGCGGTGCGGCCGCCGCAGAACAGGAGGTGTCACGATGAGCGCTCCCGTTGTCCGTGCCGCAGGGTATATCCGTGTCTCCACGGCCGAGCAGGCGCTGCGCGGCCTCTCGCTGGAGGCGCAGGAGGCCGAGATACGCCGCTGGGCCGCAGAACATCATGTCCGCCTGGAAAATATCTATGTGGATAAGGGCATCACCGCCCGCAAGCAGCTTCACCGCCGCGCCGCCTTCATGCAGATGATGCAGGCCGTGGACGCGGGCCAAATCGACCTCATCCTCGTCATGCGGCTGGACCGTTGGTTCCGCAACGTCTACGATTACCACAAAATGATGAACGAGCATCTCATTCCCCATGGGGTGAACTGGTGCGCCGTCAAGGAAGACTACGACACCACCACCACAAACGGCCGGCTGATGATAAACCTCCGCCTGTCCATTGCCGAGCAGGAGTGCGATACCGACGCCGACCGCATCCGCGACGTCCAGCAGAATATGATCGCCAAAGGCCGCTGGCCGTTCGGCGCCGCGCCGCTGGGCTACCGCATCGAGGAAAAACGCCTCGTCAAAGACCCTCAGACGCAGCCGCAGGTGGAATTCTTCTTCCAGCACATGCTGGCCAACGGCTCGCTGCGCGGCGCGCTGTTTGCCATGAACGACCGCTTCGGCACCAGCTATGAATACCGCCGCGCGCAGAACCTCTCCCGAAAATCCGTCTATTACGGCGTGTACGGCGAAAATCAAAGCTTCTGCCCGGCCTATATCACGCTGGAAGAGCACCAGCGCATCCGTTCCCTGGCAGAGAAAAACGTGCGCGTGTGGTCGTCACCCACCGCATGGCCGCACCTGTTTTCCGGCCTGCTCATCTGCGACGACTGCCACCGCCGCCTCAACGCCCAAACCATTCGCCGCCCCAGCGGCGTCTATACCACCTACCGCTGTTCTCATTCCACCGATAACCACGGCTGTGCGAATAACCGCAGCATTTCAGAAAAGGTCATCGAGGAATACCTCCTGAATTATGTGCGCGAAGATCTGGCGCAGTACATCGTGCAAATGGAGGTCTCCCAGAAGAAAGCCGCCGCCCCGCCCGATAACACCGCCAAAATCCGCGCGAAGCAGGAGCGTGTGAAAACGCTCTTTATCAATAACTTTATTGATTTGGAGGAATATAAACGCCGCATACAGGAGCTGGAAGGGCAGATTATCCGCCGCCCTCCGTCCGAAAAAACAAAGGACGTCTCCAAGCTGAAGCAGCTTCTGGAAGACGGTGCGCTCAAAATGTACCCCACCCTCACCCGTGAGGAAAAACGCGCCTTCTGGCGCGGTTTCCTCAAAGAATTGCATATCTACCGCGGCACAATTCAAGGCCCGCCTATTTTTCTATAATCTAGTTATAGTTATTGACATAGATAGTTCAGCCCATCCTGCAGGATGAGTACATAAGTGTTACGGGAATTGCGGCGCACAGGGGGGTACCCTACGCCGGAACAGGCCGCGGTGCCGTAGCGGCGGTCGAAATGCACCCAGCGCGGCGTCATGCTGATGGGTTCCACATAGCCCCAGGCTTTGGTGGCCACAGCGGCGTCGCGGATACGCACGCGCTCGGCGCTGGATACGTTCTGCCCTACATCGAACGAGACGCCTGCATAATGCTGGCTGGTGGTGCCATGCCCGCCCTCCCAGATGCGTTTGTATGCATAGCCGATGTAGATGCCCTTGCCGTAGCGGCGGCGCGTGAGGTTCCAGGCTTCCATGGCTGCCACCGTTGTCCACAGCGTCTGACTGTTCGATGAGCCGCGGAACTCCCGCAGGCGCATGGTGTTGCCGTAGGAATAGGGCATTGGGTCGTTCTCGCTGAGGTTGTATTTATAGAATTTGTTGGTATAGGCGTCATATACAAATACTTTGGCCATACGTCACTCCTCCTCGCCTGCCAGATAATAGTTATAAATGGCTTCATACGTCGCTTTGTCCACAAGACCCGTGGCGGGCAGCCCGAAGCCCTCCTGGAACTGCTGCACGGCGTACAGTGTCTGTTCGTCGAAGATGCCGGTGTCCGGTACAAAGTCTGCAAAGCAATAGCGTGCGGCAATGGAGTTCATATAGCGCTGCAGGCGGCGCACTTCGATACCAGCAGACCCCAGCGTCATTACATAGCCGGGGTACTGGCCGTCCGGCGCGTTGGCCTCGCCCGCGTCGGAGGCATAAGACAGGTACACAATGACCATGGCGTTCCATGTCTTTTCGTCCACCACGCCCGTCACGGGCAGCCCAAAAGCCTGCTGGAAGCTCTCTACTGCCCGGGTGAGCTCGGGGCCAAACACGCCGTCCAGATTTTTGATGGGGGTTATCTCATCGTAGAAAAGGCCGATATACGAAAGAAGAAACTGCACAAAGCGCGTCATGTCGCCGTCTATGCCCTCTTTCAGCTCATAGCCGGGGTAGCGGAACACGCGGAATGCCTGCACGGGGCCGTCTACTGTGCGCAGGGTGGTGATGCGGGCATAGATGCTGGCCCAGGTGTCCGGCCCCACCACTCCGTCCACCGGCAGGTTCATCAGCGTCTGGTAGGCGCGCACGGCCTGCTCGGTGGCGCGGCCGAATACGCCGTCGAATTTTATCTCTGGGATACTGGGGTAATAGGCGCTGAGCAGAAACAGATAGTACTGCACTTCCTTCACGCTGCGCCCGGTGGAACCCACGCGCAGCGGCGAGCCGGGATAAGTGCCCGGGCGCTCACCGGGCCCGAGGAGGCCGTTGGCGATATCGGTGTACACTTCATACAGCTTGTTCCAGGTAGCACGGCCGATGATGCCGTCCACAGACAGGCCGTAGAACTGCTGGAAAGCGCGCACGGCGCGCTCGGTAGCGGCACCGAAGACGCCGTCTGCCGTAATGGTGGGAATGGCGCTGTTTGAGCGGGAAATGATGCGCAGCCAGAACTGCGCGCGCCGCACTGCGTCGCCGCGGCTGCCCACAGTCATGGACGTGCCGGGGTAGGTGCCCGCGTTGCCGCCCGCCTCTGGGGCGTTATCAGATTCCATGGATGCATATTCCCGGTAGATGGCGTTCCAGGTGCTTTGCCCAACGATGCCGTCTACCGTGAGGCCGTACAGGCGCTGGAAAGCGCGCACGGATGCTTCTGTGCCTGCGCCGAAGATGCCGTCCACTGCCAGGTTCGGGATATCGGTGTATTCGCTCAGCTCGCTCAGCCAGAACTGCACGCGCTCTACATCATCGCCGCGGCTGCCCCGGCGTAGAAGCGTGCCGGGCCAAGTGCCGGTGACAAGGTTGCCGGACGGCATTTCACCCTCGCTTGTCAGCTGGGCCAGCTTTTTCACCGCCACGTAGATGTAGCTGATTTTATACCAGGTGCTGCGGCCAACCACGCCGTCCTGGGTGAGGTTGAATTGCTTTTGAAATTTTTTTACAACCGCCTCGGTAGAAGCACCGAAGTTCCCGTCCACATTCAGGGTGCCGAAAAACGGATAATCCTGCGCAATGCGGTTCAGCTGGCGCTGGATGATGCGCACATATTTGCCGCTGGAACCTACGCGCAGCGGTGTGCCGGGGTAACTGTCGCGGATGCTTTGGATGTTTTGCGTGCGTACAATCTCGATGTCGTTGCCGTAGTAATAGCGCAGGATGGAAAGCGCATTGCGCCCCTGCTCGGCCAGCGTCACAGTGCCCCACTGCTTCATGCCCTTGCAGCTCACCTGCTTGCCGTCGCAGTATTCGGCGTAATAGGGGTTAATGGTGCCCGTTTTGCGGATGTAGGTATTGAAGATGTCGTCTGTAATGCGGATCATTACGTCGAACACCGTGCGGCCGTGCACATAGTACTGGTCGTAGCTGGTGGAATTGGTGATATCAAATGAGTAGCCCTTGCTTTTGTACCATTCTGTATAGATGCGGTTCAGTGCGATGCTGATTTGTGCATGGATATTTGCACGCAGTGATTCCTCCGGCCAGGTGGGATATATCTCGCTGGAAGCGACATTGGCGATGTAATCGCGGAACGAAACCGTCACGTTGCGCGCGCTGGCCGCGGGCTTGCCCAGGTGAACGGTGATTTTTTCCGGGATGATGGGCGCCTCCAGAATGCGCGGGGCCGGGCATTCGGAGACGGGCGAAGGCGCACTGCCGCCGTCACCGGCCCACAGCGGATGCGGCGGAATGATGGTATCTTCGGGCTGCATGTTCAGGCCGATGGCGCGCTCGTCGTCGCCAATCGGTATCATCACCAGCTCGGCGATGGCCGTCTCGCCGTCGAAAATTTGAACGCCTTCGATGTGCACCGCTTCATAGCCCTCGCGCTCGGCCACGAGGTTGTATACCCCGTAGGGGCGCTGGGTATTGGCCTCGTCCAGTGAAAGGCTGTGGGGCGGGCACGCCAATGATAATGCAGAAAACAGGCCGTCCTCGCCGGTCTCGGCTGTCCATCTGGCGCCGTCCTCACCTGTGACAGTGAGGTGTACGCCTGCCACAGGCAGGGCGTCTTGCGCTGAATAGCTTCGCGCAGTAAGAAAACCCGTGCCGGTGCCGGCGGCGCGCTGAGTGTCTGGGAATGTCATTGCCATGAAAATTCTCCTCTCTGGGGCTTATGGGCGCGGCCGTCTCCGGGCGGGCACGCGCCGCGCGCCCTTGTGGCAGTCTATTCAGCGCAGGGCTGTGCGGCCACCGGGGCGCAGGCTTCCTTTTTTGCGCGTTTTGTACTATACTGTAAGCAAAAGGTAGAATACCGGGGCAAAGGAGAGGGCACGATGGAGTATTTGCTGGAAAATGAATTTTTGCAGGCAGCTGTGTCATCCCAGGGGGCGGAGCTTGTCAGCATAAGAGATAAAGCCGCCGGGCGGGAGCTGATGTGGCAGGCGGACGCCGGCGTGTGGGGCCGCCATGCGCCCATTTTGTTTCCCTACTGCGGGCGTTTGCGGGGCGGTGCGTTCACGCACCGCGGCGTGCGCTACGAGGGCGGGCAGCACGGCTTTGCACGCGATATGGAGCATGCGCTGGTAGAAAAAGATGAAGCGCATGTGTCGCTGTGCCTTGAGGCCAATGTGCTCACCATGGAAAAGTTTCCTTTTGCCTTCCGGCTTGTCAATACTTATTCGCTGGAGGGGTGCAGTGTAGTGCACCATGTGCAGGTGGAAAACCAGAGCGGGGAAGACATGCCCTTCTCATTTGGCTACCACCCCGGTTTTGCTTGCCCCTTCGATGCCGCGCACGGCACACAGGACTATGTGCTGCGTTTCAGTTCGCCCCAGACCCCCACGGTGGTGGAGGTGGACGAGGCCAGCGGCCTTGTGACGGGCGGCACCCATACGCTGTTTGAAAACGTTACAGATATTCCCCTGACAGACCATTTGTTCGACCATGACAGCATCTGCATGAAGGGCCTTACGGCTGATACGCTCAGCCTTGTGGAAACAGGCACGGGCCGCGGTATTTCGGTGGACATTACAGGCTTTCCCTATGTCCTGGTATGGAGTGTGAAGGGCCCGGTGCGTTTTGTGTGCATCGAGCCGTGGCACGGCCTGCCGGATTCGGCCGGGGCCACAGGTGAATGGCTGGAAAAGCCGGCCACCGTGCACCTTGCGCCGGATGAGAGCTGGGGCACACAGCTGCGCATGGCTTTTCAGCTTTGAAAGAAGCCACGCGGCCCATTGCCGGCCGGTGCGGGAAAGAGGATAAAATAAAAGACGTGGCTGCGAAAGCCACGTCTTTTCCTTTAAAAGGCCGGTTTTCTGAACGGCGCAGGGGCGGCCTTGTGCTCAGGGCGACTCAGCGAAAAACGCTGCGGACATTCCAGCGCCCGGGGCGTTTTGCTTCGCGGATTGCGCATACAGGGCCGCCCTGTATGGAAGCGCGCTTTTGCAGTCGCTCGAAAAAAACGGGGCCTATCGAAGTACCTCGCTCGCATAGCCCAAGCCGCTCTGTATGTTTGCGCCTGCACCTTCAACAGCGTTGGCGATCATTGCAGCCGCGATGATAATGGCTGCCGCGATTATAATTTGACCGATCAGATTCTGATATTCTTTCATCTGTACCCCTCCCAACTCCAGAGCTGGCATGTTTGTTCGGCTTCATGTTATCACATGGCGGGATAATACACAAGAACAGCCGCAGCAGAGCGAAATGCTGTGTGTCAACCGCCTTACGGGCGGGCCGCCTTTCTTCATTTTACACCAGTTCACACAGGATGCTGTTCTGCAAAAGCATGCCCTGCGGCAGAAGACGCAGCACGTCGCCGTCAAAAGCGGCAAGGCCATGGCTGCACAGTGTTTCAAGGAATGCCATCTGCCTCTGAGAGAAGCCCCGGCCCCAGCCCTGCTTCAGCGCGCGAAGGGAAAGGCCCGCCGAAAGCCGCAGCTGCAGCATGATATAGTCTTCCCGTGTGCAGGCGCCGTCCTGCTGGTAGGCCGCAGGCCCGGCCAGAAACTGTGCCGTGCCCTGCGGGCAGAAAAAGCGCCTGCCGCCAAGGCAGCTGTGGGCGTGCGGGCCAAGGCCCAGGTAGTGCTGGCAGTTCCAGTACAGCAGGTTGTGCCGGCTGGCGAAGCCGGGCTTTGCGAAGTTGGATATCTCATACTGGGCGTAGCCGCGCGCGGCCAGCGCGTCTGTGCAGGCAAGGTAAAACCCGGCGGCCCTGTCGTCATCCGGCAGGTGCTCGGGCGGGGCTTCGCCCCAGGGGGTGCCGGGTTCCAGCTTCAGCAGGTAGCACGAGATATGCGTACAGCCGCCGTCCTGCAGAAGATCCAGCGTGGCGGTTAGCTCCTTTTCCATATAGCCGGGAAGCGCCAGCATCACGTCGCCTGAAATGTTGGCAAAGCCTGCCTCGCGTGCCCAAAGCAGCGCTTTGCGGCTCTGCGCGGCCGTGTGCGGGCGCCCCATGCGGCGGAGGCTTTCGTCGAAGGCTGTCTGCACGCCCAGAGAAAGGCGGTTCACGCCAGCGGCAAGAAAGCCGCGCAGCAGGGCAGGCGTCAGCGTTTCCGGGTTGGCCTCCAGCGTGATTTCCGCTCCGGCAGCGGGCCGCGCCGCGTCAATCAGCCGTGCAGCCTGGGCCGGGCGCAGCAGGCTGGGCGTGCCGCCGCCGAAATACAGGGTGTCCGGCGCGCCCGGAAGCTGCCAGCGCAGGCGGGCCAGCTCGCGCAGCAGGGCGTCCACATATTCCTGCGGAACAGCGGCGCTGCCGCCCAGGGAGTAAAAATCGCAGTATCGGCATTTGGAAAGACAGTAGGGGATGTGAAAATATATGCCCTGCACGGTGCTCCTCCTTTTTGCCTGTGCGGCGCAGGGCGCTTTTTCTGCATGCCTGGCCGTGCGGCAGAAACCCATGATGTGAAAATAGTACCATAAATGCCCCGGCCGCGCCAGAGGCATTTTTCTTGACACAGGGGTGTTTTCAGGGTAAGCTTATACTATATGTGACAATGCCGTTTGCGCGGCAGGAAAAGAGGAAATGGGAATATGAAGCGAGTCGTCATCATCGGCGCTGGGCCTGCCGGGCTGACGGCAGCCAAAGAGCTGCTTGCAGGCAATGAGCCATATGACATCACCATTCTGGAGGAAAGCAGTGAGATAGGCGGTATCTCGCGCACCGTGCGCTATGAGGGCAACCGTATGGATATTGGCGGGCACCGCTTTTTCTCGAAAAGCGACGAGATTATGCAGCGATGGGCGCAGTGGATGCCCTTGCAGGGCGCGCCCAGTTTTGATGACGCCAGGCTCGGCCGCGAAAAGCCGCTGGCACAGGGCGGGCCGGACCCGGAGAAGGAAGACCGCGTGATGCTGGTGCGAGACCGCGTGTCCCGTATTTATTACGGCAACCATTTCTTCGACTACCCCATCAGCATGAAGTGGGAAACAATCCGCAACATGGGCTTTGCCACTACTGTGAAGGCCGGGTTCAGTTACCTGAAGGCCATGGTGGTGAAAAAGCCGGAGACGAACCTTGAAAACTTCTACATCAACCGCTTTGGCAAGGTGCTGTACAGCATGTTTTTCGAGGGCTATACCGAAAAGCTGTGGGGGCGCCACCCCAGCGAAATAGCGGCAGATTGGGGTGCCCAGCGCGTAAAGGGGCTTTCTATCCTGAGCCTTTTGAAGAACATGCTGCCCAAGGGCAAAAACGCCGAGGTTGAGACAAGCCTGATTGAGCAGTTCTGGTATCCGAAGTTCGGCCCCGGCCAGCTTTGGGAGACGCTGGCGGCAGATGTGCAGGCGCAGGGGGCAAAGCTGCAGTTCGGCCACAGCGTAAAGCGCGTTGTGTGCGAGGGCGGCAGCGTAAAGGCTGTTGTGTGCAGCACGCCGGAGGGCGAAAAGACGGTGGAGGGTGACATTTTTATCTCTTCCATGCCGGTGAAAGACCTTGTGCTGGGCATGGAGAGTGCCGCGCCTGCACGCGTGCAGGAGCTGGCTGCCGGCCTGCCCTACCGCGATTTCGTCACCGTGGGCCTTCTGGTGCCCCGCCTTGGGCTGAAAAATGAGACAGCCATGAAGACACTGGGCAACATCGTGCCCGACTGCTGGATTTATGTGCAGGACCCGCGTGTGAAGCTGGGCCGCATCCAGATTTTCAACAACTGGTCCCCTTATATGGTAAAGGAACCGGAAAATACCGTGTGGATTGGCCTTGAGTATTTCTGCACAGAGGGAGACAGCTTCTGGAGCATGACGGAAGAGCAGTGCACGGCTTTTGCTGTGTCTGAGCTGGAGAAGATGGGCGTGGTGCAGAAAAACGATGTGCTGGCCTCGCACCGTGAGCGTGTGAAAAAGGCATATCCAGCCTATTTCGACACTTACGACCATATGGATGAGATTGTCTCGTTCCTGAACGGCTTTGAAAATCTGTATTGTGTGGGCCGCAACGGCCAGCACCGCTATAATAATATGGACCATTCCATGCTTACGGCTATCCGCGCAGCCGAAGCTATCGGCAGGAACGGCCAGGGCAAAGATGCCATTTGGAACGTGAATACCGAAAAGAAATATCACGAAGAAAAAGCATGACGGAAAGTGCCCCCGCAGGCTGCCTGCGGGGGCACTTTTGGTGTATGGCCTGTGCTGCACAGAGAATGTGATGTATAAAACGGCGCTACCTCGTTTTATCATATGAGGAAAAGAGATGGCGCCTAAATGCAGCCCTGTGATATAATAACATGCCTGTTCCGCAGGGATGGCAGGCAGGCACCGTCCCTGCTGCATGGAAGAAAAGGGGAGAAGCTGCTTGATTGCTTTGCTGCTGGCACCGGTGTATCTTGTGCTGAATGCCTATCTGGCGCGCTGGCTTGTGCGCTGGATGGCTGCATGCACCCATTGGTTCAGGAATAAATGGGCTGTGGGGTGCGTCATGGCCTTTTATGCTTTTGTTTCACTTTCGCCCCTTACGGGGTTTCTTGTCACACAGGGCCCTGCGCACCGCTTTTTGAAGCTGCTGGGCAATTACTGGTTGGGCACGCTGGCTTATATCCTGCTCACCGTGCTGGCGCTGGACGCCGCTCGCCTGATATGGAAGCATACAAAGCCGGGTGCGCGAGGGCTTCGCCATCCGCGGCGCATGTTCGCTGCACTGGGCGGGCTTGCCATTCTGTTTGTGGCAGGCGTCAGCGCATGGGGGATTTTGCATGCGCAGAGCGTGGTGCTGCGCGAAGAGATGGTCACGGTGCGCAAGGCGTGTGCTGCCGCGCAGGAGGGTGAGCTGCGCATTGTCCTCGTATCCGATTTGCACCTTGGTTATAATGTGGGTGCGGCGCAGGTGCAGCGCGTGGTGGAGAAGATTAATGAGGCACAGCCGGACGTGGTGGTGTTGGCGGGCGATATTTTTGACAACGAGTATGCGGCCGTGCTCGATCCGGAGAAAATAGCCGCCCTGCTGCGCGGCATCCGCAGCCGCTTCGGCGTATATGCCTGCTGGGGCAACCATGATGTGAGTGAGCAGCTGCTGGCGGGCTTTTCCTTTGCTGCGGCAGACCCCGATGCAGAGGATGACGCCTTCCGGGCCTTTTTCCGGCAGGCGGGCGTGCGGCTTTTGGAAGACGAGAGCGTGCTGGTGGGGGATGCCTTCTATATTGTGGGCCGGCAGGACCCTCAGCGCCAGAAAAAGCTTGGCGAGGGCAGGCTTTCCCCGGCGCAGCTTCTGGCCGGGCTGGATATGGACAAGCCTGTGTTTGTCATGGACCACCAGCCCCGCCAGCTGGAGGAGCTGGCTGCCGCCGGAGCGGACCTTGACCTTTCAGGCCACACGCACAACGGGCAGCTTTTCCCGGGAAATATTCTGATCCACCTGTTTTGGAAAAACCCGGCGGGTATTCTGCAGGTGGGAAACATGACATCCTGCGTGACGCAGGGCGCGGGCGTATGGGGCCCGGCCATGCGCGTGGGCACAGACAGCGAGGTGATGCTGCTTCGCGTTCAATTTGAAGGCTAGGCTATTTATTGCAGAGAGGGGCATTGCCGTGTGGCAACCGAAGCATTGGAAGAAAACCGCGAGGAAAGCCCTGAATACAAACTGTGGACGCATTGTGGCCGCCTGCGTGCTGGTGAGCTTTCTGGTGGGCGGGCTGAGTTTTCCCGCGCCGGCGGGCATGGCAGGCGCCGCGCCCGGCGCCGGGGGCCAGCTTCAGGCCGGGCACCCGGCGGGGAAAGCAATGCGCAGATTTGGGAAGAATTTTTGAAAAACACATCCGCCGGGCAGGCGCTGGAAAAGGTGCAGGCCAGCCCCGGCCAGGGCAGAGGCGTGCTGAGCAGGATTGGCCAACGATATCACGGCCTCCGGCTCATTTTTGTTCGGCGCGCTGAACGCCGTGAACCAGATGGCCTTTCAGGGGCGCGTGAGCGCAGGCGCAGTCATCGCCTTCGGCGCCCTGCTCACATTCTGCTGGTGGGTGCTTGTGGGTGGGGTGCTTCCAGTGGGCGAGCGGCGCTTTTTTCTGGAGAGCAGGGTGTACCGCGGCACGCGCTTCCACTGCGTCTTTCTGCCTTACCGCGTGCACCGCACAAGGCGCACGGTACTTGTGGTGCTGGCGCGGGATGTAAAGCTGTTCCTGTGGGCGCTCACGATTGTGGGCCTGCCGGTAAAGCTGTATTCCTACGCCATGGTGCCCTATATCCTTGCCGAAAACCCCGCTGCGCCCTGCGGGGAAGCGTTTCGGCTTTCAGCCCACATGATGAAGGGCCGAAAATGGCGCTGCTTTCTTTTAGTCGCTTCTTTTATCTGCTGGTATGTGCTGAATGTGTTCACACTGGGCCTGCTGGATATTCTGTTCATCTCGCCCTACCGCAAAGCTGTATATGCGGAGGTATATATGGCGCTGCGCGGCGAGGGGCCGTGCTTTTCAGGGGGCCCAGTGGCTGTGCGACACCCTGCTGGAGGCCGCCCCCTGTGAAGGGGAATATCCCGCCGGGCAGTATATCCTGCCGGAGGCGGAAGGCCGCCGGTGGCTGCAGGTGGATTATCACTGCAATTATTTCCTGCAGACGCTTGTGCTGCTGTTTTTTACCTTTTCGCTTCTGGGCTGGGTGTGGGGGGTGAGCCTGCATGTGTTCGGCAGCGGCGTGTTTGTGAACCGCGGTGTGCTGCACGGGCCTTGGCTGCCTATTTACGGCACGTGCGGTGTGCTTTTGCTGGTGCTGCTGAAGAAAGTGCGCGACAACCCGCTGGCCACGTTCCTTTTGGGCATGGTGGTGTGCGGTTTGGTGGAATATTCCACGGCATGGTATCTGGAAACCTTCAAGCACGCCAAATGGTGGAATTACAGCGGCTATTTCCTCAACCTGCACGGGCGCATCTGTGCCGAGGGCCTTTTGGTGTTCGGCCTTGGTGGCTGTATGTTCATTTGTGTGCCGGGCCCGCTTTTGAACAACCTGTACGCCAAGGTGCCCGGGCGTGTGAAGACCGTCGTTTGTACCGCGCTGCTGGCCGTATTTCTTCTGGATTTTGCATATTCCTCCTTTGTGCCGAACACGGGCGAGGGCATTACCGATTACCCCGTGCCCACCCTGCCGTCAAAGCAATAGAAAATATATGAAAGTTAGGCCCCCGGTAAAGCCGGAGGCTTGCGTAAGCCCTGAAGGGGTATATTACCGGCAAGCCTCTCAAGAGGCACTGAATACTCTGTCTTTTGCATCACCTGCCCCGCCTCCCGTAAACGGGGTTCTTCCCGCTGTATGCTGCATCTTTTTGATATTGTATACCATCCCGCTTCTCTCGAAACTGACAGCGAAAGCCTTTTTACTCTCCACGGCACAGCCGCGGGTTGCCGTTTTGTTAAAACAAATAAAAGAGGCCGCGCCCCGCATTTAAAAAATGCGGGGCGCGGCTTTTCTGTGCTTTTCTGCCGCCGGGCGGGTGCTCAATAGGCTTTGCCCCACACCACCATGACCTTGGCGGGGCTGCCGCAGCAGGGGCACACGTCTGAGATATGCTCCTGCTCAAAGGGCATGCAGCGGCTGGAGAGGCCGGCCTTTTCCTTCATCATATCCTCGCAGGCCTCGCTGCCGCACCACATCGTCTTGATATAACCGCTTTCTTTGGCGGCAATATCCATTACCTCGTCCATGGTGGAAGCCGCAAAGGTGCGTGCGGCGCGGTTTGCCTGGGCGCGGGTATACAGGGCGCTGCCCACGGCCTTCAACTGCTGGGGTATCACGGCCTCCAGCTCCTCCAGCGGGGTAAACAGCTTTTCACGGTCCGTGCGGCGCACCAGCACGCACTGCCCTTTTTCAATGTCCTTAGGGCCTATCTCAAGGCGCAGGGGTACACCCTTCATCTCCCACTGGGCAAATTTCCACCCCGGGGAATTGTCCGAGGCGTCCAGCTTCACGCGGCAGAGCTTTGCAAGGCGCGCGCGCAGCTCCTCTGCTTTTTCCATCACGCCGGGCTTGTGCGCGGCCACCGGCACGATCACCACCTGATAGGGCGCCACAGCCGGGGGCAGGATAAGGCCCTCGTCATCGCCGTGCGTCATGATGATGGCACCCACAAGACGGGTGGAAACGCCCCACGACGTCTGGAAGGGATATTGCAGTGTGTTGTCGCGCCCGGTGAACTGCACGCCGAACGCGCGCGAGAACCCGTCGCCAAAATAATGGCTGGTGCCGCTTTGCAGCGCCTTGCCGTCGTGCATCATGGCCTCGATGGTATAGGTGGCCTCTGCGCCCGCAAATTTTTCACTGTCTGTCTTTTTGCCTTTCAGAACGGGGATGTTCAAATCGTCCTCGCAGAAGGAGGCATAGGTGTTCAGCTGCTGCTCTGTTTCGGCAATGGCTTCCTCAGCCGTCTCGTGAATGGTATGCCCCTCCTGCCACCAGAACTCGCGGCTGCGCAGGAACGGGCGTGTCGTTTTTTCCCAGCGCACCACGCTGCACCACTGGTTGTACTTCATGGGAAGGTCGCGCCAAGAGTGCAGCACATGCGCAAAGTGGTCGCAGAACAGCGTCTCCGAGGTGGGGCGCACGCACAGGCGGTCCTCCAGCTTTTCCGAGCCCCCCATCGTCACCCACGCCACTTCGGGGGCAAAGCCCTCCACGTGGTCCTTCTCTTTTTGCAGAAGGCTTTCAGGTATGAACAGCGGCATGGCCACATTTTCGTGGCCGGTCTCTTTGAAGCGCTTGTCCAAAAGGTGCATGATGTTTTCCCAGATGGCATAGCCATACGGGCGCAAAATCACGCAGCCTTTCACGGCCGAGTAGTCCACCAGCTCTGCCTTCAGGCAGATGTCGGTGTACCACTGGGCGAAGTCTTCATTGATGGGGGTGATGGCTTCCACCATTTTTTTGTTTTCGCTCATACGGCATTCTCCTTGCAGAAAAGTTCAGCGGCATGCGGAAGGGCAGAAAACCCGCCCGCACCCGGATAATAAAAGCCCCCAAGGTTTGGGGGCTTTGAAAGCAAACCGGAAACTCAGGTGTTTTCTTCGATGTAGCGCACAACGTCGCCGACGGTGTGAAAATCTTCGATTTTGTCGTCCGGCATTTCCAGGCCGAATTCGTCTTCCAGCGTCATGGACAGGTCCACGATGTCGAGGCTGTCCGCATCGAAGTCTTCGAGGAGGTTCGAATCCATCGTAACACGATCCTCGTCGAGATCGAGCTGGTCGCAGATGATCTCACGCACGCGTTCAAAAACCACTTCTTTTTTCCCTCCCATATGCGCCGCACGGGCCTTTTGGCGGCACGGGCGGCGAAATATCTATTACATTTTATATCGGCGTTTCCGTGCTTGTCAAGCGGAAAATGAAAAATACCGCTTCGCCGTGCGCCGGGCGGCCCGGCGCATGTGGCTGCCCTGCCCGTTTGCGCCGGAAAACGGCTGTTTTATGCCGCCCGGCCCGTGGCAGGGCATGCCTGCGCCGCCGTGCGCATAGAAATCAAAATGTGGGCCGGGCAGCCTGTGCCGCCCGGCGTGTACGGTGAACAAGCGTGGCCTGGCACGCCATGCCGGAAAAGGGGGGGATATGTTGTGCAGATGGGCTTTGTCAAGATGCACGGCTGCGGCAACGATTATCTTTATGTGGACGGCATTTCAGGCGCCGCGCCTGCACCGAAGGCCGCGGCACAGGCAGCGCCGCGCCTTTGCGCCCGGCATACGGGCGTGGGGGCGGATGGTATCATTCTGCTTTTGCCCTGTGAAGGGGCGGATGCGCGCATGCGCATGTTCAACGCAGACGGCACCGAGGGCGCTATGTGCGGCAATGGCGCGCGCTGTGCCGGGGCGCTTTTGATGGCGCGCGGCCTCACGGCGCAAAGCGGGCGCGCGCTGGTGCGCACAAACAGCGGCCTGCGCACGGTGACGCACAGGCCGGGCGGCCTTTACACGGTGGAGATGGGCGCGCCCGAGTGGCGGGCAGAGGAAATGGGCCTTGCGGGCCTGCGGGGCCGGGTGCTGGGCCGCCCGCTGGAGTTTGAAGGCGAAAGCCGCCGTGTGAGCTGCGTGGCGGTGGGCAACGTGCACTGCGTGCAGTTCGTGCCGGATACAACGGCCCTGCGCCTGGAGGAGCTGGGCCCGCGCGTGGCATATGCAGGCTGGTTCCCTTCGGGGGCAAACGCGGGGTTTGCGCAGCTGTGCGGGGAAAACGAGCTGCGCATGCGGGTATACGAGCGCGGCAGCAAAGAGACGCTGGCCTGCGGCACAGGCGCCTGCGCCGCGGCAGCGTGTGCGTGGGTGTTGGGGCTGTGCACACAGGGCAGCCCAATAGCGGTGCACATGCCCGGCGGCACGCTGTGGGTGAGGGAAAACGCGGGGCAGCTTTTGCTCACGGGCCCCGTACAGGCCGTGTTTGAGGGCAAAGCAGAAATATAAAAAGGCCGCGGGAAAGGCGTGTTGACGCAAGAAAACACCGGCTTGGGCTGATGCTTTCAGTGCCTGATGCATGCAAAAAGCCCGGCGGGCCTGACGGGCTTTTTCGCACGCCGTTCCTCCAAAGTTGCCCGGCCAAAACCGCCCGGAGCCCCGAAAGCGGCAGCTTTTGATGCAGAGCAGGGAAGCTTTCCGCAGGCGCCCTTTGCGCCTG